>FWPV01000367.1_pt1 | contig 146115 bp, 126 predicted proteins | sample 2228371 | NCBI WGS metagenome assembly FWPV01 (sample SAMEA103939776, study PRJEB20133) | metagenome
AAAAAAGTTTTGACCCTCACAAGCTGAGGGTCAAAACTTTTTTTTGTTAACCTTACTTCCCGAAATATCTCTTCAAAAGCCCTGCGAATCCCGCTCCATGTCTCGCTTCATCCTTGCACATTTCATGTACTGTATCATGAATTGCGTCATAGTTCAGTTCTTTTGCTCTTGTTGCCAAGTGCTTTTTGCCGGTACATGCGCCGAACTCTGCTTCTGCTCTGAGTTCAAGGTTTTTCTTTGTATCCGGGAATACGACTTCTCCGATAAGCTCAGCGAATCTGGCTGCATGATCTGCTTCTTCAAAAGCATATCTCTTAAACGCTTCAGCAATCTCCGGATAACCTTCTCTATCAGCCTGACGGCTCATCGCCAAATACATTCCCACTTCTGTACATTCGCCCATGAAATTGGCCTTAAGTCCCTCATAAACCTCAGGATCTACATCCTTTGCCACACCTATTCTATGTTCATCAGCCCACTGATGGGCACCTTCTTCTTTCACTGTGAACTTTTCCTTTACAGCCTTACACTGTGGACAGTTCTCCGGTGCTTCCATCCCCTCGTAAACAAATCCACATATTGAACAAACAAACTTTTTCATTTTAAAATCTCCTTTATATTTAATTTAATTATTATCCATTAATAATCATTATCTACTTATATAAATTACCATATTTATTTAATTTTATCAAGAGGGTTTTTAAAATATATTTTAAATGGTACACTAAATAATGTGGAGAACGGGTGATTCGTGAATCACCCCTACAAAAGGAGATAAAAATGGGAAAAATATTGGTATTGGCTGAGAAGCCCTCCGTTGGGCGGGACTTGGCAAAGGTTTTGAACTGCAATCAAAATGGGAATGGCTGTCTAATGGGTCCAAAGTATATAGTGACTTGGGCTCTTGGCCATCTGGTAACTCTAGCTGACCCGGAAGCCTATAATAATAAATATAAATCATGGAACCTTGAGGATCTGCCGATGCTGCCTGATAAAATGGAGCTGGCTGTTATTAAGGAAACTTCAAAGCAATATGGAATTGTCCGCGGCCTTATGAAGCAGCCGGACATTGATGAGCTTGTCATTGCTACTGATGCAGGGCGTGAAGGAGAATTGGTAGCCCGTTGGATTATGGAAAAAGCAGGCTTTAGAAAGCCTATAAAACGATTATGGATATCCTCTCAGACTGATAAGTCCATAAAAGACGGCTTTAACCAGCTAAAGCCCGGCAAAGACTATGAAAACCTGTATAAAGCAGCTCAATGCAGGGCAGAAGCCGATTGGCTTATTGGTCTTAATGTAACCCGTGCACTTACGTGCAAGTACAATGCGCAATTGTCGGCGGGCAGGGTGCAGACCCCTACCCTGGCATTGATTGTACAAAGAGAAAATGAGATAAAAAAATTCATACCCAAGGATTATTGGACTATTGAAGCTAAGGTCAATGGCTTCACATTGCTTTGGAAAGATAAATCCAGCGGCAGTACACAATTGTTTGATAAGGAAAGGTCGGAAGCAATTGTCTCCAAGCTTAAGGGACAGACAGGGGAAATAACGGATATCAAGAAAGAAGCAAAGAGCGAGCTTCCCCCATTAGCTTATGACCTGACAGAATTACAGAGGGATGCCAACAAGCGGTATGGCTATTCGGCAAAGCAGACCCTGTCCATTATGCAGGCCTTGTACGAGCGTCACAAGGTGCTGACTTACCCCAGGACCGACTCCCGTCACATTACAACGGATATTGTACCGACGCTGCCGGACAGGCTAAAAAGTATAGCAATAGGCCCCTATGCCACCATGGCACAAAATCTGCTCCGCAGTAGAATAAATACCACCAACCGCTTGGTGGATAACAGCAAGGTCAGCGACCATCATGCGATCATTCCTACTGAGCAGCCAGTAAAGCTCTCTGGATTGAGTGCTGAAGAGCGCAATATATTTGATTTGGTAGCCAAGCGCTTCCTTGCAGTCCTGAGCCCTGCTTACCAGTATGAGCAGACCACAGTAAAGGTGGAAGCTTCCGGAGAGCAGCTGTTTGCCAGGGGTAAAGTGACCAAAGCCATGGGTTGGAAGGCTGTGTATGATGACAAAGGCAATTCAGAGGGTGATAGTGCTGATGAAGATAGGGAACAGTCCCTTCCTCCTATGCAAAAAGGAGATAAACTGAAGTTCTTGTCTGTTAACTCTGTCAGCAGGAAAACAAAGCCTCCTGCACGTTATAATGAGGCCACTCTGCTAACCGCAATGGAGCATCCGGGTAAATTCATAGAGGATGAAGCTCTTAAGGAAGCCCTTGATAGAACCAGCGGTTTAGGCACTCCTGCCACCAGAGCAGATATCATCGAAAAATTGTTCAACACCTTTTATGTTGAAAGAAGAGGCAAGGAGATATTCCCCACAGCAAAAGGAATACAGCTTATAGACCTTGCTCCTTCGGAACTCAGGTCAGCTGAGCTGACTGCCAAATGGGAGCAGCAGCTTTACGATATCAGTAAAGGAAAGGCCAATGCGGTCGCTTTCATGAATCATATAAGAACTCATGCCTCCAAGCTGGTCTCCGCAGTTGTAGCCAGCACCGAAGCATACAAGCACGACAACATGACCCGTACCCGCTGTCCTGAATGCGGAAAGTTCTTATTGGAGGTCAATGGAAAAAAAGGTAAGATGCTGGTCTGTGCGGATAGGGATTGCGGCTACCGCAAGGGTGTGGCCCAGCAATCAAATGCAAGGTGTCCTGAGTGCAAAAAAAGAATGGAGCTTAAGGGCGAGGGAGAAGGCAGACTGTTTACTTGCAGCTGCGGCTTCCGTGAGAAATTGGCAAGCTTTAACAAGCGTATGGAGGATAGAACAGAGAGCAGCGACAAACGCACCGTTCAAAATTTCATGCAGCAGCAGAAAAAGGAAGAGCCGGTAAACAATGCCATGGCTGAGGCTTTGGCAAAATGGAAAGCATCACAGGATAAATAGAAAAATGGCTGCCTTATCAGGCAGCCATTTTATTTTATGATTTTAAGCCTTTTTCATTCATATACTCTTCAAATCTCACCTGAACAGTATCATAAATCTTTCTTGCTTTGAACATCTGTCCATTTTCAGGAATGCTTAGGTTCGCTTTTTTGTCTTCAGTCATGAAGCCATCAGTGTACAATACCTGTGAACCTTCAACGTTGTCCCTGCTGCAAGGAGTATATACATCAATACCCTTTACTGCTGCAGCATATAATCCGCCATAAGGCTTAAGCTCATTTGCAATTTTCTCGTCTGCCTTCTTAACGGAATCAACGACCACACCCATCTCTGCACCTAACCTTGAAAGTATGTCAAAGGTATTTCTGACCGTCAATGGTTTGATAGAAGCTGCAAGTCGCTGAATCTTCCTGTCTGAGCTTGTAAATGTTCCTTCTGACTCAGCTGCACTGCCTACAGGTATAACAACATTTGCAAGCTTTGCAGTTTCTGTCATGAAAATATCCAAGCAAAGTGTGAATTCTAACTTGGAAAGAAGCTTCTTGACCTTTTCGTCAGCTCCTGCCAGGTCTTCACCAATTATAACGGCACCTTTGATATCTCCTTTTTCTATGCCTGCGAGAAGCTGATTTGCCGGAGTTGTAAAGCCCATATCGATTATTCCCTGAGTATTAGCTTTCGTGCGGGCTATTATAATACCTCTGTGCGGCTTTCCAACCTTCTCTGTAATAACCGCTGCATCAGCAATGAGCTTTATGCCTTCTTCGGAAACTGTATCTTCATCGACTACTATTATTGCTTTCTTAGCTTCGCCATACATTTTTGCAGCTTTTTCTGCATCTGCATTTTTAGAAGCATCCTTAACATACTCAGCTAATGCGTCAAAGCCATTGGCTATCCTATCAACCTTAGCCTTGTCTGCTAACTTCTGATCTATCAATGACTTGATGAAGCTCTTAAGGAATTCCATATTGTTCTCTGTCTTCAGAGCAACATGCGCATGCTCAGCCAGTCTTGTATCCGAATTGCTGATTGATACCAATTTTGCTCTATTTATAGCTGCATCCTTCAGATTTATTCCCAGAACAGGATGGTTTTCAGCAACATCACCTATCGAAACAATGAGATCTGTGTTATAAAGCTCATCATAGCTGTTGGTGGAAGCATTGCATCCAAGAACTGTCTTCATTCCGGATTCTTCTTTAAATGACATGGTTCCGACTGCTTCTGAGTCTAACTTTTCAGCAATTTTCTTTGCAACATATGCCTCTTCATTTGTAAATCTGGGAGACATGAACACTGCAACGCTATTCTTGCCATACTGACCTCTTATAAGCTGCAGCTTCTTGGCAGCAAGAGCGATTGCATCATCAAATTCTGCCTCTACAGTATTGTCTGTTCTTCTTATTATCGGTTTAACCAATCTCTTCTCATCATTAATATGGTAGATACCAAAACGACCTTTGGCACATAATGTATCTTCACCTTTTGCCTTATTAGGAAGCGACTTAAATACCAGGTTGCCCTTTGACTGATAAACTACATTGCATCCAACGCCGCAGTAGCTGCATATGGATTCTGTGTTTTCAAGTTCTACAGGAACTTGTTTCTTGACAGCCTCCTTCTCCATACATGCACCTGTTGGGCAAACATCTACACAATGTCCGCAGGATATACAAGCACTTTCTTCAAGAGGCAAACCGAATTCAGGGATTACTACAGAATCAAAACCTCTGTCCAGAAGTCCCAAGGCGGTTACTCCTGTAACCTCTTCGCATGCCCTGAAGCACAAACCGCAGAGTATGCACTTTTCCGCATTTCTCTTAATGAAAGGATGTGTATCTGCTTCTTCTTCCCTGTGAATCTCACCCTTTAATGCCTTAGTATCAATGTCATGCTCCCCTAAATATTTAACCAGCTTACAGTCAAAATAATCATGGCAGCCGCACTCAAGACACCTTGAAGCTTCCTTTACTGCCTGCTCCTCTGTATATGTCTCGGAGATAGCTCCAAAACTCATTCTTCTTGTTTTTGCCGGCAATACCCTAAGGTGTTCTCTGTCTTTCTTTTCTCTGTCGGCAAAATCTTCAGAAGTCAAATCCTCTTGTTCAATATAGCACGGATTTGCCACAGGTATTATTTCACCCTTTAAGTAACCGTCAATTACATGAGCCGCATTCTTGCCCTGAGCAATAGCCTCTATAGCTATCTTAGGTCCGGTTACTGCTTCGCCGCCTGCAAATATTCCGGGCATACTGGTCTCAAAGGTATTGGCATTGGCAGAAATCGTACCCTTCTTGGTAATATCCAGCTCTTTTACATTTTCTGCATTTACTCTCTGTCCTATTGCAGATACTATAAGATCTGCCTCGATTGTTACTTCATCTCCCGGAATAGGTTCCGGGCTTCTTCTTCCTGACTTGTCAGGAGCACCCAGCTTCATTTTTTGACATCTTACAGCCTTTGCCCTTCCATTACCTTCAATAACTTCTACAGGAGCTACAAGATATGTGAATTTTACGCCTTCTTCTTCCGCTTCATCTATTTCTATGTCTTCTGCAGGCATTTCATCCCTGGTTCTTCTGTAGAGGACCTGAACATGCTCTGCGCCCAATCTTACTGCTGTTCTGGCTACGTCCATGGCAGTGTTTCCGCCGCCTATGACTAAAACATGCTGACCAAGATACATCGGCTCTGCAAGGGTAGCTTTTCTCAAGAATTCAATACCGCCCATAACGCCTTCCATATCTTCACCTTTGCAGCCCATATTCATGCTTGCCCAGGCACCTATGGCAACAAATACGGCATCATAAGTCTTCTTAAGGTATGTTATTGTAATATCTTCACCGAGTTTTACGTTGCACTTAAGCTCTACTCCCATTTTTGTAAGAGTATCAATTTCTGCATCCAAAAGCTCTTTCGGGAGACGATACTGAGGAATTCCGTATCTCAGCATTCCACCGGGATATGGCTTATCCTCATACAATACTACCTTGTGACCTTTTGCTGCAAGGAAATATGCACAGGAAACTCCGGCAGGTCCCGCTCCTACAACAGCAACTGTTTTCCCTGTAGGCTCCGACCTATCCGGTACATAGGTTCCCTGCTTTATATCAATTTCACCAATGAATCTCTTAATATCTGCAATTGCAATGGGTTCTTCCACGTTTCCACGCCTGCAGACTGTTTCGCATGGATGAGGACAGACCCTTCCGATACTTGCAGGCATCGGAATAACAGCCTTAACTAATTTAATAGCTTCATCATACTGTCCATTTGCAACCAATCCCACATATCCCTGACAATCTGTATTCGCCGGACAGGCAGTTGCGCAAGGAGGACGACAATCTCCTATGTGGTCTGATGACAGTAAAGTAAGTGCTGTTTTTCTTGCAGCAATAGTTCTCGAAGTATCAGTCTTAATTATCATTCCATTTGTTGCAGGAGTTGAGCAAGCTCTTACCAGCTTCGGATTTCCTTCCACTTCTACCACGCACATGCCGCATGCTCCGTAAGGCTTGAGCTTCTCAGCATAACAAAGATTTGGAATCTCAATTCCGTTGTCTAATGCGATTTTTAATATTGTACTGCCTTCATTGGCAGTTAATTCTCTATTATTTATATTCACTCTTACCGGTGCCATTTTCTCACTTCCTTTACTATTCAATATTTATTGCACCAAACTTGCAAGTGATGGCGCAGTTTCCACATTTAGTACACTTTTCCGGATCAATCTTATGAGGTTGCTTTCTTTCACCGGTAATAGCTTCTGTCGGGCACTTTCTTGCACATGCAGTACAGCCTGTACACTTATCATCGAGGATGCTGTACATAATAAGACTCTTGCACTGCTTGGCAGGACACTTCTTATCCTGAATATGAGCTATATATTCATCCTTAAAATATCTGAGTGTTGTAAGCACAGGATTAGGGGCAGTCTGTCCGAGTCCGCACAGAGAACCGTCCTTAATGCCTATGCAGAGCTGCTCTAATTCATCGAGGTCTTTCATCTCGCCTTCTCCGTGGGTAATTCTCTCGAGAATTTCAAGCATTCTCTTTGTGCCTATTCTGCAATATATACATTTACCGCAGGATTCCTTGCAGGTAAAATCAAGGAAGAATCTTGCCATGTCAACCATACAAGTAGTTTCATCCATAACAACCATACCGCCGGAACCCATTATTGCTCCTGTCTTGGTAATAGACTCATAGTCAACGGTTGTATCAATAAGTGACTTTGGTATACAGCCTCCGGAAGGACCGCCCATCTGAACAGCTTTGAAATCTCTGTCCTGCTTGATTCCTCCGCCGATTCCGTATATTACGTCTCTTAAAGGCATTCCCATCGGAACCTCAACCAAACCGCCGTTCTTAACTTTTCCGGCAAGAGCGAAAACCTTAGTTCCGTTACTCTTTTCAGTTCCGTAAGCAGAGAAAGCCGCTCCGCCTTTTCTTATTATCCATGGAACATTTGCATATGTCTCAACATTATTTATGTTTGTTGGCTTTCCAAAATAGCCCGATTCAGCAGGGAATGGAGGCTTAAGCCTTGGCATTCCTCTTTCTCCTTCGAGAGATGCTATAAGAGCAGTTTCCTCGCCACAAACAAAGGCTCCTGCACCCTTTTTAATTTTGATATCAAATTTAAAGCCTGAATCCAATATGTTTTCACCAAGATAATTATTTGCATGAGCTTGAGCTATTGCCCCTTCAAGTCTTTCTATAGCGAGAGGATATTCTGCTCTGCAATAAATGTATCCATAGCTTGCACCTATTGCATATCCTGCAATAATCATACCTTCAAGAAGCCCATGGGGGTCTCCTTCAAGCACGCTTCTATCCATAAATGCACCGGGGTCTCCCTCGTCAGCATTACAAACTATATATTTCTCATTCCCTTTTGCTTTCCTTGCAGCATCCCATTTGAACCAGGTCGGGAAACCGGCGCCGCCTCTTCCTCTTAAGCCTGATTTCTTAATATCTGCAATTATTTCATCAGGTGTCATTTCCTTAATACATTTATTAAGTGCTTTGTATCCGTCATTTTCTAAATAATCCTCGATTTTTTCAGGATTTATAATACCACAGTTCTGCAAAACAACTCTAACCTGTTTTTCCAGCTGCTGGAATGGCTTTTTACTGGTTGATGCAATATATTTTTCTATTGGATTGCCGTTTATAATGTGTTGTTCTACAATTTCACTTACCATCTTCGGTGAAACATTTACGTACGTATATACTTCACCCGCATCATCAATTATATCTAATAAAGGCTCATAAAAGCACATTCCAATGCATCCTGTTGATGTTACTTCAATATCCAAGCCCTTTTCTTCAAGGCAATTTATAAAGGCTTCCCTGACTTTCTTCCCACCGGACGCAATACCGCAGCTGCCGAGACCTATTCTTATCCTCAATTGGAGTTACCTCCTTTTTCCTTTTCGTAAATACCTCTGATTACTTCTCTTGCACTATTAGGAGTAAGATTACCATATGCTTCTCCATTGATCATCATAACCGGTGCAAGGCTGCAGCAACCGAGACAAGCGACATCCTCCAAGGTAAAAATCCTGTCGGCACTTGTCCCACCAGGTTCTATACCCAACTCGTCACATATGGCTTCGCTTACTTTCTCCGAGCCATTTACATGACAAGCAGTCCCTTGACATTGCAGTATAATGTACTTACCTGTGGGGCTCAATCTGAACTGAGAGTAGAATGTTGCAATACCGTATACCTTTGCTTTCTTGTTTCCTGTTCTTTCAGCAATGACTTTTAATGCTTCCAGTGGAAGATATCCGTAAATACCTTGTGTCTCTTGAAGTATGCTTATTAAGCTTGCACTCTGACCCTCATATTTCTCAAAAACAGGATCAATAAGCATTAGGTCAACCTTATTATTGTCAAAATTTGATTCCAGCTTTTCCTCACAAGAACATGCCATAAATTGTCTCCCCTCCTATAAAAATTAAATATTAAACAATACTTCTAAATTGAACGCACAAAAGAAATTAAATTGTGTAGAATGCTAATTCAATAACAATCAAGGTAACTTTTTGCGAAACATAGAATATATTAAAAGTTCTCATTAATATATTCTATCACGTTACTCACGTAGGGTAAATTCCAATATTTTTTTGGTGCTGACAGGTATCTGCTCAATGCTTATAATTAGTCTCTATATCTTCAATTGTTTTTGAATATCTATCCAGCTTCATGAATGATAATTAAAAAGGCTATGATAATTTTATATCAAAGCCCGGCGGAGACATTCCGTTTTGTATATCAATTTGGTTTTCCCTAAATAAATCAGTACATGCAGCTTATACATATATTCTCTTCCTTTATATGTTCTAACACAATAATAGCTTAGAATTCTTCATTTACTATTATACTCAACATAAGTAAGCATACCAAATCACCATAGGCAAGCATATGGTAAACTATCACCATAATACTCCATTTTTCGACATTTTACCACCAAAAAACACTGCACTCTCGCAAAGAATGCAGTGTAGTTAATCTTGCTATGCTATTTATTATGCTACTTCTATTTTTCCTTCCTCAAACAACTTTATAAAAACCTCCACCAACTGAGGATCAAATTGTGTACCGCTGCAAAGCCTCAGTTCATATATAGCCTGCTCCACACTGAGAGCTTTCCTGTATGGCCTGTCCGTGGTCATCGCATCAAAGGCATCCACAATGCACAAGCATCTGGCTTCTATAGGGATGTTTTCACCTACAAGTCCTCTTGGATATCCATTCCCGTCATATCTTTCATGATGGCTCATTATTGCCGGGATAACCTTGATAAGTCCTGGGACATGCTTTATTATTGAAATTGAAATATCCACATGTCTCTTCATGATATCGTATTCCTCTTTAGTCAGCTTATCAGCCTTTGTAAGTATGCTTTCCGGTATGCCCACCTTGCCTATGTCGTGAAGCAGCCCTGCGTTTTTCACTATGTCTATTCTTCCTTTGTCGAAGCCTGCTTCTTCAGCCAAAGACACTGCATAGCTTGATACATTTTCAGAGTGCCCATAGGTATAGTGGTCCTTTGCGTCTATTGTTGCTGCCAGTGCATATATAGCCGAGAAGTATGATGATCTGATGCTGTTTTGCACCTTTTCGGCTTCAGGATTGTGTCCATACCCATAATTAAGCTCGTCTTTTTTTGAGTACAGCACACTTTGGTTCCTTCCGCTCCGTTTTGCTGTATACATGGCTCCATCAGCACACTCCAGCAGTTCCTCCGCAGTTTTGCCATCCTTGGGATAGTTCGCCACGCCTACGCTGATTGTCAGGAACTCATTATTGTCAGAGTCCGCAAATAGGTTCGTTTCCACCGATTTGCGTATAACCTCAATAGCCTTCAGAGATTCATACCCTTCTATGTTCGGGAATATGACTGCAAATTCTTCTCCGCCATAGCGTGCAATTACATCCTCCTGCCTGGTGGATTGCCTTATTACCTCTGCTATTCTGGCAAGAGCCTTGTCACCCGCAGAGTGTCCATATAAATCGTTATACAGCTTGAATAAATCCACATCTATCATAGCAACCGAGAATACCCTGTAGGTTTTATCATGTATTATCTTACCAAGCTCCTCATGAAAATATCTATGGTTGTACAGCTTGGTCAACCCGTCTGTTATAGCCTGATATTTCGCTTCCTCATACATTTTGGCATTCTCTATTACCACTGCCGCATTGTTAACCAAGGTATAGAGCAAGTCAATCTCCTCTTGCGAGTACGACTCCCCGCCCTTCCTTTCAGACAGTGCAAGGAAACCGATAAGCTGTTCCCTTAGCCACATTGGTACGATAAGTTGAGTCCTTTGCTCATACAGCTGCTTTTTCTCCATACTCCAGAGGCTGGCAAAGGATGGGGAGCTTTCAATATCGTCAATAGTAAGGAATGCTTTCCCCTGTGCAAACCACTGTACTATGGGATGATTCCTGGTATATTTTATATCATGAGCCCAGCTCTCTTGCACTGAGGAGCGAAATAACCTGTACTCATCCTTGCTTTGCCGGAGCACCAAGGATACTATCTGTGGCTGCATACCCTGTTCTACTGCATAAATGAATGAGTCTGTAAGCTCATCAAGATTCAGCACATTGTTTATTATTCTGCTGAAGTCCTTGAGTATCGACTGATGACTTAGCTTCTCCCTGTAAAATACCTTGTCAATCCAATGCTGCAGCACATTCTTTATCGGCTGGAAAATCATAGCCAGCAGTACAGCTATCGACAAAGTAATTGTCATTGTGTTATAGCCCATAAGGCTGCTGATTACCTGTTGTACTGCATAAATTGCAATTATATACACCCCTGACAATATCAAAGTATATACTGAGTATGCGATACCCCTTTTTACAATGAGCGTGATTTCCAGGAATCTGTATCTATATATGGAATATGCAATAAAAAGAGCGTTGATTGTATTTGAAGCAATGTCCAGAGGGTACTTCCCGAGGCTGGGCAGAAGGTTTAGAAGACCTCCTACTATTACAAGGGTCAAGCCGTACATAATGTATTTCACTCTTGCAAAGGGTATTTTGTTGGATCTTACCTTATGAATAATGTTTATAAACGCCAGCAGCAGATAGCACAGACTCCAAACAGCCATTACTGAAGCTAATGGTCCTAATGTATAATAAAATACATTATTCTGTGCATATGCATTTTTCATTATGAGTCCCGAAAAATTGCATATAAGCAGGACAAATGCAGAAATATAGCCAAAATATAGCTTGCCCTTCTGATTGTTGGTTTCTGTAAGCACCAGGGTAAAATGATAGAAAATTACCGGCATGCTTATTAAGCCTGTACATAATATACGGTTCCAAAACAGTGCCCCCGGAGGAAAATTGGTCCTCATTATGAAAGATCCAAAGCTCCAGATAATCATGGAAACAACGTAGAAAGTGTAGTACCTGGCAATTTTGCTTTTTCTTGACCCCAAGAGAATCATCAAAAGAACCGTATAGCATATAAATGATACTAATGGTATAAGAATCAGGTATGATTGTGCTTGCACAGTATATCACCTCATATTAACCGCATTTGATCAAAGTATCTATGTTTTGCCTTGAAGGATTCATTTTTGCCAGTTGATTATTGCTTATCTGCCTGTAATTGCGGAAGGTTCCTATGGGAAGCAGAGTGACTCTTAGCGGATCCCTTCCCAGTAATGTCTCTATATCCTTATAGTCCGAATCCAGCCTCTGCAGATTTTCATTTACCATATATTTAAGCACTGCTGCATCAGCTCTCCCGTCGTGCACTTCCATGTATATGTGGAGTATAGGCTCTTTGTCCTCATACTGCTTGCAGGCAATCCAATCATGCACCGGGAACTCCGTCCCATCAATGGCTTTCTCTATAGTAGACATTGTAATCCTGGTGAACCCTGCCAAATCTATTATATTTGATATCCTATCCACAAATCTTATCTGCGGAAGGCTTATTTTGTTTGCTTCATTGCTAAGTGAGAGACATTCGATTATATCACCGACCCTGTATCGCACAAAGGCCCCGCCCCTGAACTTTGTTATTACCAGCTCATATCTCTCATTGGACTTTATTTCGTTTATAAGTATTGTCTTGGGAATATAGCTTTTATCCTGGATACTTCTTATTGAATCCTTCTCAGGAATGAACTCAAGGAAATTAACATCCGGAAAGAAGGTAAGCCCGCTGTCTCCCCAGGTTTCTGTGGCTACGGTAGCTATTTCTGTTCCTCCATAAATCTCTATAGGGCGTTTCCCCCAGTAGTATTCAATCTTCTCTTTGAAGGCATGAGTATCAGTGCCGGCACAGAGTATGCCTTTTATATCCCACAAATCTTTTGGCAGTATCGTTTGTTTTCTCAGGTTTCTCTTAACAAAGGCTTTAAGCAGCTTGTATGCCATTTTAATATTTGTAGGCCTTACTGACAGCTTGCCGCTTTTTGTAGTGCCTTTTGCAAAGTCTTCTCCTATCTTAACAAGCACACTGGACAGTCCGAAAAACAGGTCTACTCCCTTTGCCAGAGCAAGCTCAAAACCCACCTTGTTTCTCTCCTCAAAGCTCAGGTGCTCGGCATCTTCTATAGGAGGCAGATATTCAAAGTCTATTTCGTTCCTAACCCCGTAAGGTGCCAGACCAGTCAGATATGGGAGCGGCGCCATCCCATACAGGAATTTGTCATTCTCCCTTAAGGAGAAATCCCCTCGTTTCTTGCTTGTAGCAAGAATCAGACTGGCGATAAAAGCCCTCGTATGCTCCTCTATCATGCTTTCGGTATAAGGAGCCAGCTTTATTTCATTGGTTCCACCCTTCCAGGTGGTCTTAATCCAATACATAGGTTTTGCAGGTAATGCTTCTTCATTTTTGTTCAACAGTATGTCGGCATAGTCCTCAAAGGTTGTCAATGGCACTCTTTGCCTGAATTCCTCAACTGTTGCGGGTTTTACACCCTTCCCCATTATTTTCTGTCCCAGCTTGCAGCGTGAGAGCAGCTCTATCTGCTCCATCAAAAGCCTCTCCTGTATATGCATGAACTCTTTAAGGTTCAGATCCAGGAAGCCGCAGTACTTATCCCAGATTTTCTCATACTCCTCTTGCCTCAGCATTTCTTCTAAATTTGTCATGTCCCTTCCTCCATTCAATCTGTGATTCAGTATACCGCTCCGCTCATTTTCCATTTATTAAAACAGACTGGATATGCATCTCCTAATGCTCTTCTCGTTGGGAATCAGCATCGGAGTTGACTTCGTATAAGATTTGTAGCTTAAAAACATCTTCGGGAAGAAAAACTTATCCTCAATATAAACATGTACAATATCGATAGCTGTCCAAATGATGCCTGCGGGTATCAGCAGCACTGCCCCGGTGGCAAGAAAGAAAAAGAAGAACATCAAGCCGAACCATAACACCCCCGGATGTCGGCATAATGCGTAAGTCCCTGTGTCCACCAGCTCACTGCTGTACTTCGCTCCTCCATATGTCTTTTTGAAGGGCAGCTCAAGAAAAAGTGAATAAACCAGTAAAAACGCGGCTGCAGCCCATAATATCCACGCAGCTATACGTACTGCTGTCGGGATAGCTATTTTTTCCGATACTATTACCGCCATGATTGCTGAATATGCAATAAGCACAACTCCCGAAAGACCTAATGCCTTTCTTTTGAGACCTTCACTTTTCAAGGTATAGATATCAAACAGTAGAATGAATAAAAAGCCTATTGCTCCTAGAAATATATACTTCATACCACACCTGCTTTTCGACTATTATTACTTTCTATGCTCCCACATCTTTATCAAAATCGTCACTTATTGTATAATTACTATTTTTCGATTAATTGCATCCTGTTGGATTTATACTTTGTAGAAAAATAGATTCTACAAGACTCTTTCAAATCCTTTCCATTAATGTCAACAATCGTACAACCAATTAGCACAAATTATTCCATTAATTGACATTTATAGTGCTGTTTTTCAGTACACTTAATCTGCATTTTATTCATTGCTATTTTAAGTATCAGGTATTGTTGGTTTATTAACAGCAACTTGCTGAATGTTTATTCTGCATACAAAAATACAGTTTTGTCGAATCTAGTCATACGTTTTTTGGTAAAAAAATAGAGACACAGAGTTAACTCCATATCTCTATTGATTAATATCTATGCTTTTGAATATTTGCCAGAACCTGCGCTTTTCCTCAAATGGTATTGCCTCCCCTATATCTATGTCCTCATCCTTCAGCACCGCATTGGGGTTTATGCCTGATATCCTATCCGCTGCCAAGCTGCCGCATAGCTCCAGCAGTATATGCTTTACTCCCAGCATAATAGGCCTGCGTACTCCTGTGGAATGAGCATCAGTAGCTATAAAATGGGCTAGGTTATGCTTAAGCAGCTGCTTTGCTGCATTCTGTGATTTTTCCCCCGAGAATCCCATCAGACTTGAGGAGTTTAGTTGTACCAGGCATCCATCCTTGACAAGCTTGTATATGATTTCAGGCTTCTCACATATCACCCTATTCCTCTCAGGATGTGCAATAATAGGGACATACCCTTTAAGCTGTATTTCATAAATCACTTCTGTCGTAAACCTCGGCACCTCCAGCATGGGCAGTTCAAGGAGCATATACTTGGAATTGTTCAGCGTAAGGCATTCACCACTCACAAGCTTGTCCACCAGATTATAATCTATGAACGCCTCATTACCCGGGTAAATCTCCATTTTTATATAATTTTTTCTTAGCTCGTTATTTAAGACCGCTATTCTCTCTTTTATATCATGAGCGCAATTTTCACCTATTATATAATGGGGGGTAGCAATTATCTTTCTTATACCCTCTTTAAAAGCCAACCTGCATAACTGCAGCGAGCTTTCCAAATCAAAGGGTCCGTCATCAACACCATTCAGCACATGACAATGGATATCAATCATAGTTCACCACTTTCCTTCTATCCCCAATATGTCTGACTTTTTTCTTATTCACCTTGCTCTCTTCCTCTTCGCTGTAATAATACTTGTAGTAGGCGTTTGACTTGGCTAGATCTTTGTTGATTACTACACCCAATATATTTGCCTTTACATTGTTCAACAAGGCTTTTGCCCTCTGCGCTGCTTCTATTTCCACACACCCCGACTCCAATATCAATATCACTCCATCCGTATATGAGGAAAGCTGTGCAGCATCAGTAACCACACCTACCGGGGGTGTGTCCAATATAATATAGTCAAACTCTTCATATAAATCGACCATAAGATCTTTCATTTTCTCTGAGCCCGCTAATTCAGATGGGTTTGGTGGCAATGGCCCACTGGTAATAAAGTATAGGTTGGGTATTTGGGCTACAGTCTGCATATTTTTCCTGAAGTCCAGCTTCTGTGCCAGAATATTAGTAAGGCCCACCCTGTTTGACAGTCCGAACTTCTTATGGATAGTAGGCTTTCTCAGATCACAGTCTATTATCAGCACCTTACTGTCTGCATGTGCCAGTGTTATGCCAAAATTGGAGGCTACCGTGCTTTTCCCTTCGCCGGGGCCTGCGCTGGTAACCACTATGGACTTTATTCTTTTATCTATACTGGAAAACATGATATTTGTCCTGAGCACCCTATAAGCTTCTGCTATGTAGGATTTTGGGTCATTATATGTAATAAGGCTTGCATTAATCATATCCATCACCCCTAATTCATATTTGCAGCATCCGGAATAACCCCAATTATCGGAAGCTCCAAATATTTCTCTACATCCTGCGGCGTCTTTATCGTATGGTCAAGATACTCCAACAGGAAGGCCAATCCCACACCAGCCATAAGCGCTATCATAAAAGCAATTGCAATATTTATGGCAGGTCTTGGTTTAATAGGACTAACCGGTACTTTTGCAGTATCTACAACTTGTACATTTTCTACGCGCATTATATGCACCACCTGGTTCTTGAAAACTTCAGCCAGCTTGTTGGCTATATTCGCCGCTATTTCCGGATTGTTGTCAACTACCTTTATCTTTATCAGCTCAGTATCTCCAACAGGAGTAACGGTTATTTTCCCTTGCAATTGCTCAGCTGTCAGATTAAGCTGCATAGCTTCTATTACCTTTTCTGACACCGTCCTGCTCTTTGCTATCTCTCCATAGGTCTTTACCAGCTTCTGATACAACAGCACGTCATTATACTGCAGCTGTGGATTCGAGCTGAAATCGTTAGGCTTGCCCAATATTAGGCTTGTAGTTGCCTCATATTCCTTATCAAGCACGAAGTAGCTTAGTACTCCCGCTATTATAACTGCTACAAGTACTATAATGACTATAATCAGCAGTCTCTTCCTAATAATACCGAATATCTCCCTCAATTCAAAAGTATCCAAGTCCATGTTTCTCCCCCTCATATGTATGACTTATCTTTTCTAACACCCATACTCCAATTAATTATGCTATATAGAACAAGTCCCATAAGTGCTCCAGTACAATCCATCAAAAAGTCCTCAATCTCCGCTCCCCTGCCTGGGACAAATATCTGGTGTATTTCATCAAAGCAAGCATATATTGCACAAAATAAAAAGGAAAACGTGTATAGCTTCCACCCCTGCATACCACTCTTTGAAAATGCATGGCATACAAACAAGGCCAGTATGAAGAATATTGCTCCATGGGCATATTGCCGCACAGTATTGTTGAGCAGGTCAACCCAATTCTGCAATGTGCTGGTCTCTATGGATATAAGTTTAAAAGTGCCGATAATTCTTAATATTATGCCAGTTACTGTTTTACTGAAACTATCAGAAGCCTGTGCTGTCTGTGAGGATAGGTAAAATATCACTATCATCCAAATAAACACAACAAGCCATGATATACTAATTTTCAACCTTTGTTTTGCTTGCATATTATCCCCAATCTGTATTATTACTTATGATATTACTTCTTGGATACAGCAACTTCATCATATCCAATACTCTTTGCTTCTCGCTCAGCTATCATAACAAGATATTTAAAGAATCCTTCCCTTAAGTCCTCTCTTCTCAAGGCATATTCAACTGTAGCTTCCAGGAAACCCTGTTTGTCACCTACATCATATCTTCTATCTTCGAAGTTATAGGCATACATCGCTTCCCTCTGTACCAGCTCCTTTAGGGCATCTGTCAGCTGGATCTCCCCACTTTTTCCGGGCTTTGTATGTTCCAATATCTCAAAAATAGCCGGGTTGATTATATATCTTCCCAATATTGCAACATTGGAGGGTGCATTCTGGACAGATGGTTTTTCCACCAGATCCTTCACCTTGTATACCCTGCCTTCAATGTACTTGCCCTCAACTATACCATACTTGCTGACATCCTCCCTTGGCACTTCCTGAACTCAAAGTATAGAGGTCTTATATTCTTCATATGCCTCTATCATCTGCTTCAAACATGGCTTCTCTGCATATACTATGTCGTCTCCTAAAAGAACTGCAAAGGGCTCATTACCTATAAAACTTCTAGCACAATAAATAGCATGTCCAAGTCCTTTTGGTTCCTTTTGCCGGATATAATGTATGTTAACCATGTCTGAAATCTTACGTACTTCTTCCAGAAGTTCATATTTCCCCTTTGTTTCCAGTTCCAACTCAGGCTCAACAGATTTATCGAAATGATCCTCAATAGATTTCTTGTTTCGCCCTGTAATGATCAATATTTCATCAATTTCTGAATCGACTGCTTCTTCGATAATGTATTGCAAAGTAGGTTTATCTACTATTGGTAACATTTCTTTGGGTTGGGCTTTTGTAGCCGGTAAGAAGCGAGTTCCCAATCCCGCTGCTGGTATTATGGCTTTACGTACTTTCATTTTATGACCTCCTTAACTTTACTTCTACTCTTAATAATTCTTTAACTAAGTTTCAACTCAAACCAATATGGTGTATCTGCTAGGTTATTATTCTAACAAAAAAGGTTTCACCAAAGACTCAGCTAAATTCCTAAATCCAACAAAACAAATCACACCTTCATTAATATGTTCTAAAGTGCCTTTTGACTATTACTTTGTCTATCACAATAATCTTATAAATATAGTACTTTTTTAGTTGTGTGATTAGTTTATATTGTCAAACACACAATTTCAAAGATTGCCTGCATAATTATTACTGCATATCCTGCTCAATGCAGATTAACGAAGGTATTCAATTCATTGTCATTACTGGTAAACAAATTGGCTGTCACGTGGTAAAAAAATTCGTTGACATTCACAATTAACACAAATTGAAGTGTTTTTTGCTATTTACTTAACTATCATTCATACTTTTAATATTATTGGAATTGATTATACAACTTCATTAATATGTGATAGTTGATGTATTATTGTTTCCAAACATTTTCTTTAATCGTTTGAAAACAATATTTGTCATTCTATTATCAATAATTAATCTGAAGACAATTATTATTAAGGCACTAATTATGCCACTAATTACAGCTTCATAAATCCAATTAACAAAAGTTTTTGCTTGATATGACGAAAAAACCAAACTAGAAATTGAGTATGATATAACTATGCAAACTACTGACAAAAATATTTGCCTTACAGTAAATGTTACAGGCACCTTCAGTACATGTCTGTTATTGTGAAAAATAAAATCAATAGTACGATAAATAGCTGAAATTAGTCTTCCGGCCAGCAAACCTATTAATCCGAAATATTTATATCCAAAAATGGAAAGTACCACAGCAAGTATGGCTTCATATATATTACCGTTTCGCATCTCTCTATATCTACCAGCTGCTGTTACAATTATTGATTGCTGATTCCTTATAGTCCAGAATGCACCAATAAAAGTGAAAATAATACATTCAGTTGGAAGAATATATTGTGCATCAGTAAATTTCGAGGTATAAACCTTGATAAATGGAAGATATAGAAAGGCTAAACAGGAAAAAAACCATGACCAAAAAATTTGATATATTGTTTCAAATTCTTCGTATGATCTTTTGAGCTTATCCATATCACCTCGTGCAATTACATCCCCAAAACTAGCTGTCATACTGTTTTCTATCGAATACATTAATAAAAATATACTAGAAAGAACAAAATTATAGACAGTGTAAACACTAATTGTCTCCATTGAGGACTTCATGAAGGTTAGAACAACTATTGGTGAATTCATAACTACCATGCTTAAAATCTGTTGAAAGAAAACATCGTTCTTCTGCTTAAATTTATAACCATCATATTTAGTTTTATAATTAACTTGAGGGTGAATTTTCTTAATAATACACCAAAATGCAAACGCTCTCACTAAATATGCGCAAACTGCTATGCTTAGTGCCAAGCCTATATATACATGTAACTCTGCCATAATAATAAGTATAGAAGAATAAATAACATTTGAAATACTGTTTATTGCTAAGACTATACCACTGTACTGTGAGGCTATAAGTAAAGCCTTATATTTCCCAATGAACCATAATTGTGTTGCTCCATTCACACCAATTAGCATTACAAAAGCCATAATCTCAACAGTTGAAAATGATGTCTTTGCAATAACAAAAGGATAAATCAATACTGCAACCGTTAATAAAATAAAATATATGATGCCTGCACTATGGTAGAATTTTTTTGCAGCCGCAAGAATCCTTTTGACTTCGTACAGGTTATTTTCAGCTAAAGGCTTATACAAAGCAAAAGTTGTTGTTCCAAGTAAACCTGCTTCTGCCAAGGTAAAGTAAGCTATAATCTGTTGTAAAGATGATATCAATCCATTTGTTTCCGAACCGTAGTTTTTTATTAATACCTGTGATAGAAAGAATCCGACAATTATAATCATGATTTGGCTTATCATAGCTAAGCAAGTATTGGCTAATGATCTTATTTGTCTACTCATATTAATACTCATAAAATTTCTCCTCAAAACACAATACTAATAAACCTATACTATGAAATCATTCTATACCCTTGGCTTGAAAACTTACCACATAAATATGACAATCTAATAAAGTAATTTGTAGTTGAAATTTGTGTATTTAGAAGAATATTTAGTTGTGTTATGTAGTTGTGATATAAGTAACATTATTAAGCAACTAAAAAAAATAAGATTTGAATTTGTAATATTATCAACCGTAGATAATATTATACATATTGATAAATACCCAATTCTAATTGAGGAAAAATCAGATGCATTGTGGAAATCAATACTTGCCTTGAATAGTATTGGTGGTGGAAATAATAGTGATAAGAAATATATATCTATAAAAGTTCCTGAAATAATTCCACTTCCAACAATCCACTCTAGCCATGTATTATGGCAGCCTTTAAATGTGCTAGTATAATTTTGCACTAGTCCTTGTCCAACACCCCAGAATATACTTTTCTCCGCAAATACTGACCAAGATTCTTTCCATAAAGTACCTCTTCCAAAATCATCATTGAAATATGCACGTCCTTCAAACGGCTGTGTTATTTTTTGAAAACCATACACCAAAATACTACTTTCAAATACAACCATTATAACCAAAATAAAACATGATACCCAGGCTAACTTACTAAAAAAGGATATAATTTTTTTATTAGATGAGTACTTAATACCGCTTGCAACTGATAAAACAACAATAAACATATAACAAGCAATAGCTGTCCTTGAATTAGTGAAATATATACAAATCAGGCTAATAATGATCTGAGCAACATACAAACTCTTTCCTCTTAATTCTTTGAACAATTGATGAATAGAAATTACTGTAGCAGGTAATATACTTGCAGCCAAAGTATTGGGATCGATCAAAAAACCTCTTAGTCGAGCATATCCCGTATTTATGAATTGTATCATTATGCCTGGTTCAAAACGATCAGAAGTTACTATGCCATTAATGCTAAATCCAAGATAATATACTATAATGGCAAACAGATAAACCAGACCAAATCCCAAAGTAGTTGCTACTATAACATATTTTATTTGCACAATTTCACCAATTGATTTAATTGAGCTAATATATATCAACGCACAGACAAATACTAATATAAACATAAAATGTTGCATTAATGAAGGTATACCACTATTATTCAAAATATCTGATAAAAACATCAATGATAAAAGAAATAGTAAAATTACCACTCTAATACATTTTACTCTCAGCTTTAAACTGCCTCTATTTTTTAACATATTTCTGAATAAAAGAAAAAAAGAAAAAATCATATATGGCTTGATAGTAACACCAAGTAATGTTATTCCATAAAAATCAATTGGAATCAATACCCATATGAAATGGTGAAATGCAATATTCTTTTTCCTTAATAGAACAAGTGTTATAAAAACTGCTACAGTAATCCACAACCAAATCATTTGTCTACCCCTTTGAATACAGTCATAATATTCTTTGAATAATTTGCATATGAGCATAATTCAGTAAATCTTTTTCCATTTATTAGAAATTGATTATTGTTAGAGTTGTCAATAGCTTTTAGAATCATCCTCGCTGCCTGTGATATGTTTCCATCTGCAAAACAATAACCTGCTTTGCTTATTTCAATTAATTCACCTGTTCCACCAAAAACATTTGCAACAATAGGCTTTCCGGATGCAATTGCTTCAAGTCCAGCAAGTGGAAGTCCTTCAACGGAAGGAATCATCAATACATCAATTGCTTTAAGAATATTTGGCACATCATTCCTATGTCCCATAAAGTGAATAGCATCTGATAAACCTTTAAATAAAACACTTCTTTTCAGTTGCTCTGCATATTCAATATTGTCAGCTCTTATCTGCCCTACAAGTAACGCATGTGCATCATACCCAATTTTTCGCAAATACTCTACTGTATCAATTACAACGTCTTGGCGCTTGGACTGTTGAATAAGTGCAATTTGCCCAATCAATATTTGTTTTTTTTCACAATTAAATTCTAAAATCGATTCCATATAGCATCTACCTCTCATTTATAAGTGCAAAATTAAGTATTGTTTTTCTGGTAAAACAACTTCTGAACATTTGTGTAAATATCTGGTTGGTTTCAACTTAAACTCTTATTAATAAGGTCATATACAAAAAGTATTTATGAGATTTTCAATATTCATTAAATTTCTTTTTTAACTTCAATCAGAGCTTCAACATCCAAAATCTCGATTTCTAATTATTGCATTAAATTTAATTCTTTGATTATCGACTCAGCATTTCCACTGGTATATTTAATAATGTCTACTGGATTGTATAGTGTTATTTTCTTACCCCATGCTTTTTTGTTAATTATCTGTTCTCCAACACAGTTTGATACTGAAATTATCGCTTTTACTGATTTCCAGCCGCTACATATATTGAGTAGTCTCTTAGTGGCTCCATCAATAAAAATGTGATGCAAATGCCAAATAACTGGTTTTCTGATAAGGGCACCACATATTGCTCCCCATGGCAAGGCTGCAGGCCCCGGAACATAAATAATATCTGGTTTTTCACGACGAGCTAATTTAATAAACATTGTAACGGCTTTGAGAGATAGCCAGGCATACTTAAGTACGTCTGTTTTCTTCTTTACTCCAAGTGGGAGAGTTAAGGCACCTGAAAATACATAAGAAATCCCCCTTTTATCAAGTTCATCTGAAAGGGCTCCCTTACTAGGAATTAAGTAAGTGAAATCGAATTCATCCTTCAACATATCAGTAATAATTAATGTCATTTTTTGGCCACCGCTAATAATATGAAGAGTTTCCCACACTAGTATTTTTTTCATTTCTTTACTCCATTAAAGCCTCACTCATAATGAGTGGGAAAATATCTGTCATCTCATATTGCTTCCGTTGTAACATAAAGTTTCTCGACATAATAACTGCCGTCTCATACCTGTGAGAACCAGGAGATAACTTATGCATAAAGCCTTGCTTTTCAAATAGTTTTTCACCCAAGCTCCAATCCGCACCATAACATTCATCCAATTGAAAAATGATTTCGGGGTAACGCGATAAGTATTTACCTTGATAAAGTTCGTCCGTTCTTCTTATCCATTTAAAAACAGGTGTACCCTCATCTTCACTGCTAATATCCTTTAGCTTATGAATTATTTCATCACATAGCAATTGCTTATTTTCAATACTACCTGCAATCCTAATACCACCATAACTGTAATTTTTTAAAGCTGATAAATCGCTTAAGTATGCAAAAGTGTTATCCCAATCAAAATCGCTACTCGATGCAAAAACACCTTTCCAAACAGGTATTTCTTTTGCCAGCTTAACTACCCATTTGGGTAATCCATATTTCTTAACAAATGATATTGAAGCCTTCTTAAAGAATTTTTTAAAGCTTAATTTTCCTGTGCCTGATTTATTAATTTGTTTTGGTAAAAGATAACCATGTCGTTTTAACATTTCATTTATTCTTGCTATATAGACAGGCCGAGCACCATGCCCATGATCGCTAATTACAAGAATAGATGCTAAAGGCTGCGATGCAATAATTTCTCCAATATAACTATCTATCTTAATATACATATCCCGAATTACATTTTTAAACTCAGTTTCTCCAGGATATTCCAGGTGATTTTCGTCACAGTGACGCCAAAAATCATGTTGTATACCATCAATAACAGAAAAATATGAAAATACTACATCACAGGCTTCATTTTCTATTGCCAATTTTGCGAGTCGAAATTCTTCCTCAGCCTTTTTAATAAACTCAGTATTCAAATTATAGAGCAGCTTTTCTGATGTAAACTTTGCCTCAGAACCTAAAGTTCCTAGTTTTGGGCTATAAAATTCTTTCTTAACCTCAGGATAAACATGCATTTTACCTAAATAAGGTCGTGTAATCATTAACCCATTAATATTCCAACCCACCTTAATATTCATAGGTAAAATCACGGCACATTTTTTTCCTTTTTCGTTAAGTTTGTCCCAAAACGTCATGCATTTGAAAGAAGAATCATCGAATTGAAAAGGCTTATACGTATTAGACTTGTCCCCAATATTAATAAAATTAATAATACCGTGCTCTGTTGGATCAAGTCCAGTAAAAATAGTTGCCCAAGCGGGTGTTGTATCTGCAGGAAATACCGAACGAAGATGAGGATAATTATTTTGCTTCATCATTTCACTTATATTGGGTAAATATATTTCATACTTTTTAATAACATCCCAGTCCATTCCATCAACGCCAATAACTATTAATTTTTTTGTCATACTGCACTCCTACTCCCCAAGCAAAAGCTAACTGCTTGCATAACTTCATTTAACATTGCATCTTTTTCTTGAGCTCCAGATATTACCTTTACATTATACATGGATGCAACTGCATTATATAACGGTTCTCTTATTTTTAAATATAGCGGATCTGGGATATCATCTTTACGCATAAAGCATACATCTACTGGGGTTTTGATATATACAATCAAATCTGGCTTTGGCGTATACTTCCACCTACCTTCTATGGTTTTTCGAATATATTTCTCATCTTTACCTAGGTTTGCAGCATACGTTACAGCATTATCATAAATATATCTATCAACGAGAAGCGTTTTTCCCATCCATCTTTTTATAATAATATTAAATATAATTTGCATTTTGAATTCGACGGTTGTTAACAATGTAAAAATATTATATACTATTTCGTTTTGTCCTTTATTTCTCAGCTTTTCAAGATATGATTTATAATCACTTGCATATGGGTCACAGCTCTTCTTTAATAGTATTTTTTTTCCTATTTTAACGAATAAAGACATCACTTTGACTACATAGGCGGCTCGCACAACTTCAACATTTACACCTTGTTTCCTTAGTTCTGTATAAACATGTTCAATACTGGTAGATTTCCCTGAACCATCTAGCCCTATAAAACAAATCAATGGTTTCATATTATAAACACTCCTCTAGTATTTTCATCACTTCATCAGCGGATTCATCCCAGCTTACACTATCTCTTAATAACGATTTATCAGTTTTTATTGGTAAAATATTTTTCACCGTCAGATTAAGGTCATCAGAATTATCGATTGATTTTATTGCTTTAGCATTCATAACGTTGATCATTTTAATATTTTCAAACTGCTTATAAGAAATAACAGGAGTACCACATGCCAGTGCCTCCATAACAGAAAGAGGTATGGAAATAACAAATTCCCTTGTTTTAGTTGGGAACAAATAAACATCCGCTAATTGGTATAATTCTTCAATATTAGGCAGAAAGCCATTTAGAAGCTTAACATCTAAACTCTTTAACTTTTGTACCGTGCCTTTATCTTCAAATAAACCGCTTGAAACCACTATGCACTGATACATAGCAGTATCTAGTTTTCCGAAATCTTCAAGTCCTCTGCCTGAGGAACAGTGCCCAACATGCAGAATAACAGGTTTGTCCAAACTGAAGCCGTACTTAAGCTTCAGAGCTTTTCGAGCTTCTAATGCTAAGGCTTTAAACTTGTATGCATTAATACCAACTTTAATAGGATAGATATTATACCCTTTATGTAGTTTGACTAATTTCATATCATCTTTACAGATTGGTAGATAATTGCATTTTGATATTATAATACTATTAAGTTTTAAGAAGCCCTTCTCTGGGTTTTGAACTATTATAAAAAAAACTCTCTTATAGAATAATCGTATTAATTTGGTGAGAAAGTACACCTTTGCTGTTGCTCTTGCACAAATTAAAACAGCGTCGCATTTGGGGGAATTATATATAATCGAATTTATATCTTTTAGGGATGCGTATTTAATAGTATTTTTCTTCTCAAGAGCTTTCGAAAGATGAGTAATTACATTTCGCATACCTTCATTTTCTTTCCCATTAACAGTGCCCACTACAAGTAGTTTCATAGATTAACCACCTTACATTTTTTCAGTACTAAGTTAATTAAAGACTAATCTTAGTGTGATTTAGTATTTTAGCTTTCATTACAATAATAGTTCTCTATTTAGAAAAGCTCTCTTATATATCTTCTGCCAGAACTACATAGTCTGAAAGTAAATCATAACTCATAGATGCGCAATTATTGTTGCTTTGATTAATACTACGTTTCCTCAAAAGACCTCACACCTAAGTTATATTTTATCTGAGCATAATGCGAGTTCATTTTCTGCATTTATATAGCTTTTTTCATATGAAAATTTCTCACGAACAAAGGATGCTGCATTCAGTGAAATTTTCTCCATTTCATTATCATTTGGTAACCTACGCAGTCCCTCGAGTATTTCTTCTGACAAAACTCCATCTAAATACCAACCTGTGTTACAATCGATTACTAAATCTTTTATACCACCAACTCTTGTTGCAAGAGCAGGGGTTCCACACCACATAGCTTCAAGTAAAGCATTTGGTAAACCTTCTGACGACGTTGGCATCAATAAAAGCTTAAACTCGTTTAGAAGCATTGAAACTTCATTTCTTTCTCTCCATCCGCATAATTCTACACTCGCACCAAGTGTATTAATAATTTCAGATAGCTCTGTCCTAAGCGGTCCATCGCCAATAATCATAAATTTCCACTCACCATTATTCTCAGTATTAAACTTATGGAAGGCATTAACCGCCGAGATCACATTTTTCTCATTCGCAAGTCTTGTAAGCATGCCGATAACTTTTTTTCGTTTCTTATATGGAACTCTGTATTCAAATATATCAGAGTCCGCATATAGATGTATTACCTTTATATTTTTCTTTTTGAGAAGGGCTGGCCAGCTATCTAGTACATGTATTGATTCAACACATACATATTCAGCATGCTCTGCCATATACGTCATTAAAAAGACAGATAGTTTGTTCTTTATACCCTTTAAATTACACATATATGCAATGTCAAATAAAACGAAATTATATCTATCAATATTCTTTAACTTACAAAATATAAACGGAAGTATCATTTTGTCGCTTATCCAAAAGAAAGCCATCTTTGAGTTACATCTCTTTATAGTTATGCAGGCTTTAAATTGTATATTTATTATATTTAATATTTTTATTATTGAATTTTTCCCATAATACCTTTTGAAATTTGAAACAATCATACTTTTGTTACATTCATCAAAACATATCTCATCGTAATTTGACGAAATCAAATGTATGTTTTTAAATCTTTTAGGTAGAATGGAAATAAATTTTTTAAGAGAAATTGATGCGGACTTGTTGTGTTTTGGCAGTGGATTAGTTAAAACTAATGCTTCCATAAAGTCTCTCATATAATAACACCTCTTATAATACTTTTTTATCAAACTCTACTTTTTTAAATAGATGAGTTTTGAATTTCCAAAATGCTTTAATAGAGCGCTTTAAGTCATCAAGGTCTCTTATGCCAATCCATAATCTGTGGCAAATATACCAAAGACGCAAGTAGTACTTTTTCCTAGCGTAAGCGCAAAAGTCAACTAATTCCTTTGATGATATTTCTGGTAGATTTATTACACAGTTTATCGTCCCATCTTCTTTGCAGTATTCATCATAACTTCCATTAATATATCCATTCGATTTAGCCCATTCATATGCTTCTGTGCCAGGATAAGGAATGAGTGGGAAGAACTGAGCCGTATCTGTTTTAAATCGCATAGCTGCTTTGAGTGTATCTCTCATTGTATCTTTTGTTTCACCTTTGTTGCCAACCATATAGCAAGCATGAATAAGCAACCTTGCTTTCTTTGCATTTGCTACATATTCTTTGATTTGCTTAACTGTTGTACCTTTTTTTATATTATTGAGGATATTTTGATTTACACTTTCTATGCCGGGAATTATTAGACGGCATCCAGCTTTTTTCATAATTTTCATTGTTTCAAAATCAAGGTTTACTCTTGCGTTACATAGCCATTTTAAACGCTTATTCAAATTCGTGCTAATAAGAGCCTTACATATTTCCATGACTCTTTGCTTATCCACAGTAAATGTGTCATCCTCAATAACGACTTCCTTAACACTCGGAAAATTATCTGCTATATACTGGAATTCCTTAATAATATTATCCACACTTCTTAAACGATATTTGTGACCATGAAGTGTCTGAGGATAAACACAGAAATTACATTTCGCCGGACAGCCTCTTCCAGTAAAAATTTGAATAGAGGGATACTCCGCTGCTGTAAAAAAATAATCATTTACTGAAAGACGTTTCCTTATAAACTCTGCCGCAAATGGAATTTCATCAAGTTCAACTATAAAATCTGCATCTGGATTATGTATAATTTCTGTTCCCTTTTTATAAGTTAGTCCCTTAACAGTTGAAAAATCATTATTCTCCTGAATTGCCACCGCCAAATCTCTAACAATGTAATCAAATTCTTTTCTTGCAATGCCATCGATTTTAGAGCTAAGCTCCAAAGTTTTAGTTGGTTCAGCTGAGGGATGTGTACCAACCAATAAAACGAAAGCTTGAGGAAATTTTACTTTTATTATATTTCCAAAGTTAACATCACTAAATATAGAAGGTGTGCTTGTATCTAGCACAAATAATTTCGTTCCCTCACCATGCTGGCCAATATAATTCATACTATCGTCTTCGCCTATTTGTTTTGCAGGCGCATCAAGGAATTCAACTTCAAAACCATGTTTTTCAACGACAGTGGCTGCATAAATTAACCATAATGGGTAATATAAAACTCCACTTCTTCCTATTGATGGGCTTCTTGACTCCCTTGAAAATTTGCCATATTCAACTTTAAATGGTGGATTAATAAAAAACACTTTCACTTATATATACACCCCACATGTTAATATTTTGAATAATAAATTTCTCCTTGCATTGAATAAGAATTTATTATTAATTTTGGGAAAATTACTTGATATTTTGTTTACCTCCATCTTGCTAAATCTAGCTTTGTCAACCTAACATATAAATTATTTATTAAGCACTAATAACTTTTTTCTTTATTTCCTGATATTTCTTAACTGAACCTAATAAATAGCTACACATAAAATATTTTGATAAAATTCACTTATTTAAATTTCAAATATATAAACTACAAACCTACATACTTTAATGTTGTATTAAACATATACATTACTAAACATTTTACTGATGTTAAAAAACCCAGTTTTTCATTTGTTCTATAAATATTCCATGTCCAACTAATAGCTTTAATTTTGTTTGAGCTTAAAGAATTATTAGTTTTTCTGTACATGGCTAGGTTTTCATTTATTCCATAAGCCGCTATACCTGAATTTGCGAGGGTCAGCCATGTAGCATAGTCCTCATGCCTCACATTTGGCATTTCTATCTTACTTATTTTATTTTTATCAACTATAACAGTTAAGCAACCAATTGGATTTCCATTTAATAATCGTTTATAATCTACTTTAGTTGGAACATGCACAATTTTATTGAGTTTTTTTCCTCCATAGTCAATCCATTCATAACCTGAAAATGTAAAAGCATATTCATTCTTTTCCATAAATTCGATTTGTTTTGATAGCTTATTGGGACACCACATATCATCACTATCTAAAAAAGCAATATATCGACCTTTGGCAGCCATTATGCCTATGTTTCTTGCATATGCAACCCCGCTATTTTTTTCTAAAGATATTAGTTTAATCCTTTCATCTAGCTTCTTATATTCTATAGCAATTAACTCACTACTATCGTGCGAGCAATCATCAATAATTAACAATTCCCAATTTTTATAGTCTTGTGCTAATACAGACTCAATTGTTTGCTTTAAGTACTTTTCTGCATTATAAGCAGGGGTTATAATTGATACTAAATCACTCATTGCACACCATCCGAAATTACTTTTTATAAATTTCTTCACAATAATTTATTTTTCTTAACAACAGTATCTGGTATTGCAAATTTCCATAAATTATATGTACAGCTTATATCTGTATTTATTACATCACATCGATATAGCAATCTCCTCCGTTTCCTGATTCACCGACTGTTCCATGTAATAATTGATGGTTCTGTATAAACCCTCTTGAAGTGTGTACTCAGGCGTCCAGTCTAGTACATGCTTGGCCTTCTCTATATTAAAGTAGGAATGTCTTATATCCCCTTTTCTTTCCTGTACAAACTGTCTATCAATATCAACCTCCATAATTTCCCTCATAGTATCACACAAATCACTTATTGAGGTTGCTATGCCTGTCCCAATATTTATAGTTTCTCTGCTTCCCTTAGTCAATGCCTTTATATTTGCAGTCGCAACATCCTCTACATTTATAAAGTCTCTTGTGGCGCTTCCATCGCCATATATGATACGTGTTTCGTTTCTGAGCATCTTATCCATGAAGATGGAAATTACTCCACCCTCCCCCTTTGGGTCCTGGCGTATGCCGTATACATTGGCATAGCGGAGTATGGTATAATCAATTCCCCAAAGCTGACTATAGATATTGATATAATGTTCCGGCACATATTTTGATATGCCATAATAGGATATCGGCCTGATGGGGTGCTTCTCATCTATTCCCAAGTAGTGTGGTTGACCGTAAACAGCTGCTGAAGAAGCATAAATGATTTTCCTTACCCCGTACCTTTTACATGCCTCCAATATATTTACTGTGCCCAGTACGTTCACAGACCCGTCAAATACCGGATCCTTTATGGAACGCTGCACATCGATCTGTGCTGCATGATGGTATACCATTTCAAATTTTTCCGCTTCAAAAATTCGGAAAATTTCTTCAGAGCATATATCTTTTGTATAAAGTTTTGCATTCTTGTTTACATTATCTATTTTTCCGGTCGACAAGTTATCTATGATTACTACTTTATGACCCATTTTTATAAGCTTATCTACTATATGCGATCCAATAAATCCGGCTCCGCCGGTTGCCATTATATTCATCATTATCTACCCCACAGTACTTATCTTGCGCCTTCTCCGGTTAAGACAATTCTCACTGTCTTAAATATTATCCTTAAGTCCATCATAAGATTACAGTTCTCAATATAGTACATATCGGCTTCCCACTTTTCCCTTGGTGTCATATCATAACCGCCGTTTACCTGTGCCCACCCTGTTAGGCCAGGCTTAACATGCAGCCTGCTAATAAATCTGGGTATATCCTTATTGAACTTCAGTGTAAAGCTTGGTCTTTCAGGTCTTGGTCCTACAATACTCATATCTCCTTTTAGTACATTAAAGACCTGTGGTATTTCATCGATTCGTGTTTTCCTGATAAAAGCCCCTACCTTTGTTACCCGTGGATCATTCTGCTGTGCCCATTGGGCTCCGTTTTTTTCTGCATCGTCTCCCATGGATCTTAGTTTATAAATTGTAAATATTTTTCCGCCTTTTCCAACCCTTGTCTGTGTATATATGGCAGCCCCAGGTGTCTCAATCATTATTATAGCGCCAAATATGATCATTAACGGGATACCGACTATCAAACCAATTAAAGCTAGAAAAATATCTAATAGTCTTTTACATACTTCATAATATCCCTCTGCTGCAGTTTTGCCAGCTTCTATACTTGCGTACACACTAGAATCATATTCTTTGTAATAGGATGCTATATTCACCTCTTCCATACTTATCTGTCCCCCCGTTACTTAGTTCTTATCCTAACCCCATACTCTCTCTAGTATCAACAATTATCTAACAGATTCATATCATTTGATACCATCCCCCAGAAACTTACAGAGAGATGTTCATATTTCCAGCCAATACTATGAAAAACAGCATTGATTATGTAATAGCTCGTTGTAAAGGGAAACATAATGTTAATTCTTCGCCTTGCGTTTTTTCCCTGCTTTTTACATGGTAAAATCTTACAACAAAACCATTGCAATTTCGACGTTTGCGGCTCTTTGTACCTATAAAACTCTTTAATGTTGCGTATGCTCCTGTCAAATGACGGTGATTTTTATACATTGCTGATGTACGATTGTTAGAATGCTTTTTAGATTAATAAGTAGCCTCTGTGCTAGATGCTCCTTTTCATCGTAATAGCTGATATTGTGAGTCTAAAATACATTGGTTTACTTAGTTCGATTTAATCTCATCTACTTCACTCTTAGTGTTTGAAGCTGCATATCTTCCTTTTTGGAATACATCCTGTTCTATTATTCTAAAAAGTATTTTAAGATCAAGGCAAAGGGAAATATTATCTACATAATATAGATCGTTTTGCAGCCGTTGCTCCCACTCTGTGGAATTTATGCAATAGTCTTGGTTATATCCACTAATCCCAGGAAGTACTTGGAGTTTTCTTAATTCATTTATTTCAAAATGTCTGCTATAATCCGACAAATCAGGCCTCGGTCCAATGAAGCTCATGTCTCCTCTAAGAATGTTATATATTTGCGGTAGTTCATCGATGCCTGATTTTACGATAAATTTCCCTACTCTAGTGAGACACGGGTTGTCATCCAGGTTACAGGTAGAGCGAAGTATGTAAGTCTTAAAAGTCCTGCCATATCTACCCAATCTTTTCTCTGCATAAAAGGCCGGTCCTCCGTCCTCCAACTTGACCAACAATGCACATACAACCACCATCAAGGTAACGGGTAACATTAGGTACAATGCAAATATAAAGTCGAATACTCTTTTTATATAATGGCTGTACATTTATCTTAACCTCCAATGATTGCAATGCTATTTGGTATGGGCTGTCATCTTGCTATAGCCACTTCGTTGTAGTCAAACTTATAAGTCGGCACAACCTTCTTTATGCATTCTCTTATTGTTTCCGGGCTGCTGAGGCTGTTTTCCAAGGTTTTAACACAAAGCAGTATTTCGTTGTAGGACAGCTCAAACGGTCTGCCGACAAAAATATACGGATGCTTTGTAGTCTTTATTCCCTCTTCTGCTAGGAGAAGCTCTTCATACAGTTTCTCCCCCGGTCTCAGACCTGTATATTCAACTTTTATATCTTTATCCGGCTCAAATCCCGAAAGACGTATCAAGTCTCTTGCCAAATCTGCAATCTTCACCGATTCACCCATATCGAGGATGAAAATTTCTCCCCCCTGCGCCATTGAGCCTGCCTGTATGACCAACTGTGATGCTTCAGGTATCAGCATGAAATACCTTGTGATATTTGGGTGGGTTACAGTTACAGGTCCCCCCTGCTCAATCTGCTTCTTAAAAAGCGGTATTACACTTCCGTTGCTTCCTAATACGTTCCCGAACCTTACCGCAACGAATTCCGTGGCACTTATCTTGTTCATTGACTGCACAATCATTTCAGCCACTCTCTTGGTCGCACCCATTATGTTTGTTGGATTTACAGCCTTATCTGTGGATATGAGCACGAATTTCTTTGCCCCGTGTTCATGGGCGCATTTGGCTGTATTTAGCGTTCCAATGACATTATTCTTAATGGCTTCTGCAGGATTACTCTCCATCAATGGTACATGCTTATGTGCAGCAGCATGAAAAATCACCCCAGGGCGATAGCTTTCGAAGACTTCGACCAGTCGCTTATTATCCCTTACAGAACCTATGACCACTTCAAAATCAAGCTTTTCCTTATATGTACGTGTCAATTCGTTAGCCAAATCATAGGCACTATTCTCATAAATATCGAATATCAGAAGCTTCTTGGGGTTATACCTTGCTATCTGCCTGCAGAGCTCGGAGCCAATTGAACCTCCCCCTCCGGTAACTATGACTACCTCGTCTTCGAGATACCCTGATATTTCTTCATTGTTCAAATTGATTTCATCCCGCCCCAGAAGGTCTTCTATTCGGACATCCCTTATATGTTTTATGTTTACTTTTTCATCAATAAGCTCATATATCCCAGGTAGTGTTTTTAGTTTACACTTGGTCTCCTTACATTTCGCCAGGATATCAGCTATGTCCGACTTGCTGGCAGATGGCATGGCCACTATGATTTCATCAATACTGTATTTCTCGGCCAGTTTTTTTATCTTTTCCCTATTGCACCTCACCGGTACCCCGTTGATACAGGATCTGTGCTTCTTCATATCATCATCGACTGCTATAACAGGCAAATACTCAAGTTCCTGGTGGTTCTGAAGCTCCTTTATCACCATCGCTCCTGCATCACCGGCGCCAACAATCATTACCCGCTTTTTATCGCCATTATTCAGCTTTGTTGCTCGAATAATCGTTCTTAGTATCCTGTAGCTTAACCTGCTCCCTCCGACAAGAAGGAATACAATTAACCATGAGATTATATAAACTGATCTGGGGAATCCCATACCACAAGAGACGCCGAATATGTATGAAGCACCGCTTGCAGCAGCAGTAGCTCCGAAAACCTTCAAAAGCTCGCTGACACTTGTGTATTTCAATAGTCCTTTATACAATCCAAATAAGTAGTAGATAAAAATATTAATAGAAATCAAATAAATGCAGGTTTGAATATATACATTGGTGTACTGCTCAGGTATTACACCTTCGAACCTGAAAAACAAACCAAAATATACTGCAATGCCTACTATGAGGCAATCAGTAAGAAGCAAAACCAGTTTTCTGTTATATTGTCTCAACTTTATCCACCTCTCAATATAAATATACGGTTGACTGCCCTCGCTGTAAAACAGCAAAATAAGAATAAGTATCTCCTCAAACATAAAGGCATTCCTGGGATATGCTAAGAAAATACTTATTCAATAACTACTATTTCTGCTGCGTATATTTTATGTATGCATCCTTGATTTTGTTTATATCTTCAGTTGTAAGTCTGGAATACAAAATCACTTTTGCCCGTTCTTTCTCTTCCGCAGTGATTCCATTTGACAGCATCCCCTTAAGCTCTGATATATCTTTCTTAGTCAGCTTGCTTAAGAGAAGCTTTGTCAATGAAGCCTTTTCGGACATGGATACCTTGTCCTTTGTCTCCTCTACGCTATCTAATGCCGGTGAGTCAGCTTCACTCTCCTGAGCTTCTGGAATATTACTGCCGGCATTATTTGACGGTGCAGGTGCAATATTATTTTCCTTAATTGCTTTTACAACTGGCTTATCAGCTCCAGCTTCTGGATTTACGGTATCAAGTGCGATTTCGGGTACCTTTTCCTCTGCCGTACTTTCATATGCGCTTGATTCAAGCTTACTAAGCTCAAGGATGCTCTCTTCTATAGCCTTCTCCCCCAAGCTGTACAGGAGTGAAATAGCTAAGCCGGCTGCCAGAAACAATAGTACCGCAATTGATAACAGTATTTTCTTCATGTTGCACCACCTATGCGTTTTATAAAAACACTTTAAAATAATAGAGGTGCTAGCGCACCTCTATTACTGTTATTTGTTATAGATTCGGTACACTATTGTAGCAGCCTCGGCTCTTGTTGTATTACCAGCAGGATTAATCTCACTGGCGCTGCCTATTAAGATACCCTCTTTTATCATTGTTGCAACACTATCTCTAGCGTAGCCTGCAATCTTCGACTTATCGGAGAATTTCTCAAGGTCTGCTGCTGTCCCTTTTTCTTTGATTTTCTTCACAACTGTTAGAGCTCTGTCTGTAAGCACCATCAAATCCTGCCTTGTGATATATTCATCAGGTTTGAACATGTTGTTGCCTACTCCGTTTGTTATTCCCAGCTTCTTGGCAATTGCAATCTCCTTGAAATTAATGTCTGTGATCTTTATATCGCTGAAGTTTTCAGTTGTCAGAGCATTGACCCCCAATACTCTAACGAGCATTGCCATGAAGTCTCCTCTGGTTATGCTTTCATTAGGTGCAAAGGTCTTGTCTGCAGTACCTCTTGCAATACCCTTCGAAGCAAGTATCTCGATAGTTTTCTTTGCCCAGTGGGTATTGTCCACATCGGTAAAAGTCTTGTGGTCGAATACAAGCAAATACTTACTGAAGTGGGTTGTAGTAAAGCTGACTGTCCCTGTTGCAGCATCATATCTGCCGTTTGGAACTTCAATCAGATTGCCTGCATTATCCATATACCATACAACCAGGAATTCAGAATCCAATGCCTCTGCGGTCGTTGGCGTGTATTTGAAGGATACAGTAACAGGTGTATTGGGGTTGTTGTATTCCTTTACTACCCCATTAACTGTGAAGCTCAGTTCAATTACCGGTTTATCCCCTATCTTCTGCCGCAGTTCTACAGGTAATGTGCCCTTATCGACCTTTTTAATGTTTAAGCTTACATTCTTGTTCTTCACCGAAGCATCATTGGCAAATATATTGCTAGGTAATGTGATATTACCTGCTTCGGTCTTTATTGTGATGTCTTCTGTCGGTGTTGTTTTGGTAAGTGCATTGCCCGGCAGGTTAAGGGTGTAGCTATTTGCACCGCTTACCTTTGGAACTTCTATTATAATGTCTTTAGATCCATCAGGTTGAGGCTTACTCAAAGAAAGTAACTGGTTTATAGTGTTTTGACTTACTGTCCCAGCTGCATTTTTTGTTGTGCTATTCAATGAAGTACCAACAGTTACTGATGAGGATCCGTCTGTATTGACTTGTGGTGTTGGGACTCCTGGTGATGTTGTTCCTCCGCCGCTGCTTGATGGTCTGTCATCGTCATCGTCGTCATCCGGTGCGTTATATCTATCTATCAAGTTATACTTAGCTAAATTGGCTATAAAGTACGGTCTTTCGCTGTCATATTGGCTCCCATTTAGTTTTCCAATCAATTCAATCATCCTTGTCTTATAAGTACCTATATTAGGAATAAGTGGCGCTATATCATCAATATCATCGATAAACGTTTTCCTGACATTAATATCACCGTCTTCTTCCTCATATAAAACATTGGATAATCCATTAAGTACTTTCGCCTTTTGAATGAAGTTTATAAGCAGCAGATAATCATAAGTGTAACTCTCAATATTCGTTTTTATTGTTATAAAATTCGGATATGTACTAGGGTACTCAGTCGTAATTATCAGGCCATTTCTAAACTCTAATAAAGTAATACTGGCTATACTCTCATGACCTTGCTGAAAAGTATGAAAATCGTCTAGCGAGGTTTTCAGTGTGGTCAAATTGACACCTGGATTGGCTGCATCCTTATAGTCATCCAGGATGCTCTTGATTAGACTCAATTGCGGTTCTTTGACTACGCCTATGGCATAAGTCCCTGCACTTAGGTCAACTCCCATATGCACCAATACCTCTTCCCTGTCAGCCTTGGCTGCAGCACTATCATCCTTCAATAGTGGATAAAGAACCTGTATCAAGTTATACTTAGAATCACTAATCCCTGCACTGGCCTGTATAGCACCTGCATATGACAATATAGTACACGTCAGGAAGACCACTAAAGTAACCTTTACAATTGCTTGCAGTTTTTTCTTCTCAAGAATCATTTATTTACCTACCTCCTAAAGCTATTAATAGCTTGTGCTTGTCATCTAATTCACAAGCAAAAACTTGAAGAACTCTGAATCAGCCTTTCCCGCTGGAACTCCTACTCGGTACCGCCCCCTCAAAAAACACCCAATAATCTCTCAAAAACTTATTATAAGTTTAGCACTACCTTCCATATTTTTCACTTATTTTTAGTCGACCTAAAAGTACAGCAAGCACTGTGTTGCAACATTTTTAGAGGACAAGTCACTATTAAAAACCAATGTTTTATGAGTTTTTACATTATTGGCTAATATAAACATTAAATAAAATATTTCCTACCCAAAAGTCGTTAAATTCCGCAGAAGAACGGCAAAAAAACAGACCGCATTCGACATAATGTCAATGCAGTCTGCTATAACCAAACAGCCTATATAAAAAGCAATGTTACTCCCATGAGTGATATGAACGCACCCAGTATCTCCTTGGGCAGCACCTTTTCCTTAAACATCATTATAGATGCAGGAATTATAAGTATCGGTGATATCGAAATGATAGTTGATACTATCCCTGTCGCTGTATACTGGACTGCCAACAAAGAAAGTGATACTCCCAGGAAGGGGCCGAAAAAAGAGCCTAAGCTTATAAATTTCAAAGCGCTGTGATCTTTCATCGCATCTTTCAGCTTGCCCCAATTTTTCGATACAGTAATTACTATTGCAAAACCGACAATAGCGGCAACAACTCTTATTTGTGTCGCTGCAAAGGGATTGTAAGAACCCATCCCCAGCTTGCTGAACACAAGTCCGAAGGCTTGTCCCAAAGCTCCGATAAAAGCATACGTGAGTCCTTTTACAGGATGCGCGAGCTTTATTTTCTTATCCCCAATACTTCTGCTCAATATTACCAGGGCAATACCTAAAATGGTAATAAGCATTCCCACTGCTTCCAATAAGGTTATCCTCTCACCCATGAGAAAATAGCCGGTAATTGCAGTGATTGGCGGAACAGCCGACATGATAAGCAAGGATATTCTTGAGCCTATTTCCACATATGCCTGAAATAAAAACAAGTCTCCTATTACGAAGCCTATCATACCTGAGATAAGCAGCCAAAGCCAGTTTGTTCCGGTAGCATCATAAGGCAGAAACATACCTCTTGTAAAAAAAGTGAAGATTCCTAAAAGTACAAACGCAATTATAAGCCTGATAAAATTTACTGCCAGGGACCCAACCTTCTTGCTTGCCGATTCAAAGCAGATAGCAGTAAAAGTCCAGCATATTGCAGTAGCAAGTGCAGCGGCTTCTCCCAAATGTGATTGAAACATTGCTTTACATCCCCTATTTTTCAAAATAACCCGACTATGGATTATTATATCATATCAGAGGGCCAAAGCCCTATGACAGTTGGTGTTTATTTAAAACAACAAAAATAGAACCTCGTCTATTCGAGATTCTATTTGCTTAACCATAAATACCTTTTTAAGTAGTACCCTTTGTTCCTATTTTTTGGTTGCTGTCCTTTCGCGATCTCTGAAAAGAAGGCTGAAAGACCATATGCCCGCAATACCTACCAAAGTATAAACAAGCCTGCTGAGTAATGCATCCTGTCCTCCAAAAAGAGACGCTACCAAGTCAAACTGAAATAGCCCTACCAATAGCCAGTTCAATGCGCCGACAATCACTAGAATAAGTGCTAATCTATCCATACTTCGTGAACCTCCTTTCTTCTGCACGATTTTAGAAAATGCAGAAAATAAAAATTTATGAGCCACTATATATTATGTTCATTTTAAGAACAAATATTCTTGAGTTATTAAATTTGATATTACTGATTCATAAGACTTTTATATAATTCTTATGTTAAAATCTTACGTTGGTGTGCATCGGCTCATATGCTATAATGTTATGTAAACCATTTTTAGATATGGAGGTTTGTTATGAAAATAAAATACATTCAATTTCTAAAGAGCTGTATTGCATTAATCATAACAGTAGCCGTCTTGTATGCAGGACAAGCAATGTGGCATGACTATGCTATCGACTCGCCTTTAGATAAAACACTTCAAGGCATTGATGGGTTAGAAAAGGTTACTTGGGATGACAGCAACAATATAAACGATTCAATTAATATATATGTCACCCTCAGCAATACAGCCAATCTTCAAAAAACACATGAAGAAATAAGCAATAAAATTACAAAGACATTAAAAAACAAGCAATACAACCTCGAGATAAAGGATAACCGTTCGCCGGAACTGGAGCAGACCTACTATGAAATTCACTACTATATTCAGAAAGCTATTGTAGATGGAGATTTCCCACTACTTGAAGAAAAGGTTCGGGAAAAATCCAGAGCTACAGGAGCTGCAGCAAAGGTTTATGTTGATGAGCAATACATATATCTGCAGCTGACCAAGAACAACAGCTCTTTATATGCTGTGGTCTCCCGGCATTCTGACAGGATAGGAGGGAATTTCTAATGAAAAGCAAGGAAATTATTGCAGGAGCAGCAGCAGGAATACTTCTGTTTCTTACGCTTCAAGGGGTGAACATACTTCCTTTGCTGTTCTTTGCAGGTCTTATTGGTATAATATTCTATATCAATTTTAGCAAGAAGCAGAGTAAAAGCACTGACTTCACTTCAGCGGAAAGAAATGTCTGTTCAATTTCCTTTGATGATATTGGAGGTCAGGAGGTTGCAAAGAACGAGCTTCGTGAAGCCCTTGAATTCATGAAAAATGATGATCAGATAAAGCAGCTGGGGATACGTCCGTTAAAAGGAATACTGCTCAGCGGACCTCCAGGTACCGGAAAGACGTTGCTGGCCAAAGCGGCTGCCCAGTTCACCAACTCGGTGTTCTTATCCGCCAGTGGCTCAGAATTCGTAGAAATGTACGTAGGTGTTGGAGCGCAACGAGTGCGTAAGCTTTTTGATCAAGCCAGGCAAGCAGCAAGAAAACTAAAAAAACCAAGTGCTGTCATATTCATTGACGAAATAGAGGTGCTCGGAGGCGCAAGAGGTCAGAACCATGGTCATCAGGAGCATGATCAGACCTTGAACGAGCTTCTGGTGCAGATGGATGGCATATCCTCCAATGAAGATGTCAAGGTGCTAATAATAGGAGCCACCAACCGTGCTGATATGCTTGATTCGGCCTTGCTCCGCCCCGGTAGGTTTGACCGTCTGGTAAAGGTTGATCTGCCTGATAAGAAAGGACGATTGCACATCCTTAAGCTGCATGCTAAAAACAAGCCCCTTGGAGCAGATGTTTCCATTGATGCTCTGTCTAAGGACACCTTCGGTTTTTCAGGGGCACAGCTGGAAAGCGTGACAAATGAAGCAGCCATTCTTGCAATGCGTGAAGGCTCAGATAAGATTAACTCGCACCATTTCCGAAGTGCTATCGAAAAGGTCATGATGGGGGAAAAGCTGGACAGGCTTCCAAGCAAGGAAGAAAAGCAAAGAATCGCAGTACATGAATCAGGCCATGCGATTATTGGCGAGCTTAAGCTTCCCGCCTCTGTCGCCAGCGTCAACGTAGCATCCAGAAGCAATGCTCTGGGCTATGTACGTCAGACACAGGAAAATGATATGTATCTATATACCTGCGATCATCTTAAAGCAAGAATTGCAGTCGCTTTGGCAGGTACTCTCTCTGAAGAGATAATCTTTGAGAATAGGAGTACAGGCGGTTCCAATGATTTTAAGCATGCTTCCGACATGGCAAAACAAATCATATACAGCGGCATGTCTGAGCTGGGGATCATATCGGTAGAGGATATACCAAGAGAGCAGCTTCATTCTGCCATTACGACAATACTGCGGGAGGTTGAAAACGAAACCCGTGAGCTGTTGCTGACGCATAAGAGAGAATTGAAGCATGTGACTGAATTATTGCTGGACAAAGAGACAATATCAGGTGATGAACTTAGATTAGTATTGAAAAACATAAATAATTCGGAATGCGCATGATATTCCTTTCATTAAAAAACGACATAAAAAAAACACCTTCCGGCAGTTGTTTCTCATCTAGTGATGATTTGCTTCATGCTGCTGAAGGTGTTTTTTTCTTCTGTTATACTTACCCATTCAGGTCTTCTTCCATTAAATAACGTTATGAACCTGAAGCCTGCTTTCCTTGCCAGATCTGCCGCTTCTGCAACACCCTTGCCCACATCCTCTGCAAAGTGTGCATCAGAGCCAATTGTCAGTATCTCGCCTCCCAGTTCCCTGTAGAGCCTCAGCACATCCAAGCCCGGCATTGTTTCCTTGGGGGTCTGCCTCAGTCCTGAAGTGTTTATTTCTATGCCCTTCCCACTGAGTATAGCATGCTGCAGCACTTCCTTCAGAAGCTCATACTGGCACGCCAGGGTTATGTTCTTTTTGTATACAGCCGCGCTGTACCTTTTAATCAAGTCCAGATGACCTATGCAGTCAAAATCGCTCCAATCAATAAGCTCCTTTATTTGACTCAGATACTTGCTGCATATTTCCTCTTCGCTTATCCGTGTGTAATCAACCTCAGATACATCCATGCCCTCCGGAAGCTTATGTGCAGATGCAAGTACGAAGTCATAGGGAAAGTCAGCAAGTATCGCAGCTGCAGCCTTTGGAAACAAGTGTGGCTGACCCATCTCGACGCCTAGTTTGATTTTCAGCTTACCCTTGAATGCTTGCTTGGCCTTTGTGATATCTGCCCAGTATCCCTTCTGGTCATAAAATGAGCAATTCACATCACCGATGTATGGTTCGAAGTGGTCTGTTATGGCGATTTCCCTTATACCCTTGTTCACTGCGCTATGACACAGCTCCATTATAGTGTTGTGTCCGTCGGCTGAAAAGGTGGAATGTACGTGGTAATCTATTAAATACTTCACTCTTTCACCTCCTAGCTTTGCTTTAGCAAAGTATCTTTTAATTGGTCCATTCGGTAAAGCATAGCTTTACCGCTGACAGGCTTCGCCTGGAAGGGACCTTTCTTATATTATATTATCACTTATTTGTTTATGAATGGTTATGAATATATGAAAATTATGTTAAATATTGATTACAAAGTTTATGCAGACACCTTGTCCGTGGTTTCTTATACTTTAAGCTTTGCATTCCCAGGGTATTCCCTTTTTAGAATTTTCTGATAAGATATAATTATGTAGAAATAATATATATTTACCATTTTTTTGTCTATAGAGTTATGGGGGGGTATTCAGATGTATTCAAAAAAAGGCACTGCCGCTTTACTTGTCATACTATATACAGCCATATATTACCTATGGCTCTTCTTATATGACGGAAGCCCTACATACCGTATCATTGTATCAGATATACTTCAAACAATTCCTCCTTTAATTGTTTTTATTATGCTGCTAAAAACATGGATAAAATCCGAATATGCTGACAAGCTCTTTTGGCTGCGCTTATGTGTAGGCTGCGGCAGCTACCTGCTTTCCCAGCTGGCATGGGATTATTATGAAATTATACTTGGAATAAGCAACCCAGTCATTGGATGGTCTTCAATCTTTTGGGCATTAAGTGCACTCTCTTATATAGCAGCAGTCACGCACAAGCTGAATGAAAAAGGAGACAGCAACTGGAACTGGATCTTGTTAATAGATACGTTTACCGTGATGTGCATAGCATTCTCTGTGACTTCAGTCTATATAATCCTTCCCAGGCTTGCTCATATAAATGATGCTTTTTTTGAAAATATGCTCTATCTGGCTTATCCTATTGGGAACCTTGTGTGTTTGTATGTTTCCATCAATCTTTACTTTTCACTCAAACGCAATGATCCTGAAAGGAAAACACTTTACCTCGTCTCATTTGCATTTCTGGTAATGTTTTTCGCGAATTCCATTTATTCATATATGGCTATGATAGGAGTATATTACAGTGGCAGCATGATGGATCCTTTGTGGTCTCTATATATTCTCATATTAGGATTGGCAAGTATGGAATATTTGAATATGTCAAAGGAGCCTTCCCCTGCAGAGACAAATAACCTGACAGCAACTTATCCGAATAAGGTTGTAAGCTTTCTGCCCATTACAAGTGTGATTCTGCTATTCATATTTATGATTTTTAGTCAGAATAAGGTTGTGATGGTATTCTCCTCAATAAGTGTCATTTTGATTACCCTGCGTCATGCAGTTATTATTATGCAAAACAGGCAGCTTATATCAACACTTGAGTTCCTTAACAGCAATCTTGAAGGTGAGGTGGCAAACAGAACTCAAGAGCTTAATGCTATGGCTTTTTATGACCAGCTGACCGGTCTGCCCAACCGAAGACTATTTGAAACAAACCTGAAGGCTGCACTGTTAGCTGCGAATCAAAAATGTTCTTCACTAGCTGTCATGTTCCTGGATCTCGACCGTTTCAAGACTATAAACGATACCCTTGGTCATTCCTTTGGTGATTTGCTGTTGAAAGAAGTGGCCCATCGCATAGAAAGCTGTCTGGGGAACAATTATATGCTCTCAAGGCAAGGCGGTGACGAATTTGCAATTATTATTGACGGATTTACAGATCAGCAAGCTGTGGAGAGCATTGCTCAAAAGATACTCGACAAGCTCATTAAGCCAATGGAGCTGAATAACTATTATACATACACTACTTGCAGCATAGGCATAGCAATATACTCCCCCCAAAGCAGCGATAGTGGAACATTGATGAGACATGCTGATGCTGCCATGTATCGCTCCAAGGAGCTAGGCAAAAATACTTACCAATTCTATAACCCCGATATGGATAAATCGATATCTAGAAAGCTGACCCTTGAACGGGAGCTGCGAGAGGCAATCGAGCGTAATGAGTTCACTATGTACTATCAGCCGCAAATCAATGCTATTGATGGCCGTATCGTAGGCGCTGAAGCTTTGATACGATGGATGCATCCTACCCAAGGCCTGGTATTTCCGGCTGATTTCATATCTATTGCTGAAGAAACAGGCATGATTGACATAATCGGACAGTGGGTGCTGAAAGCCTCATTCCTGCAAGCAAAGAAATGGCATGACCAGGGATATAAGCAATTAAAAATAGGCGTGAATATATCACCTTACCAGCTTCAGCAGGATGACTTCGTTTCACTGGTTGGCCAAGTAATAACAGAAACAGGGCTGCCGCCGGAGTATATTGATCTTGAAATTACTGAAAGTGCATCAATACAAAATATATCAGATGACATAAAAAAATTACGCCAGCTAAGAGATTTAGGCGTCAGCATCTCTATAGACGATTTTGGCACCGGCTTCTCCTCATTGAGCTATTTGAACAAGTTGCCTGTAAATACCTTGAAAATTGCACAGCAGTTTGTAAGACATATAAAAGGTGATGCCAGCAATAAGGCTATTGTATCCGCAATAATCGCTATTGCCAAGAATTTGAAGCTTAATATCATCGCAGAGGGAGTTGAGAATGTATACCAGCTTAACTATTTGAAAGCACAGAGCTGTTTTGAAATGCAGGGCTATCTCTTCAGCAGGCCGGTTTCCGCCGAAGCCTTTCTGGAACTGCTAAAAAACGATGCGTTTTCGCAGGCAAGTGTAGAATAAGATATTCAGTAAAAGGCCGCATAATAAAATTAAGGCTATATTTATAAATACAGCCTTGCTTGGATATCTACTTAGTTGTTGCACATGGAAGGATAATTGTAAATGTAGTTCCTTCACCAAATTTGCTTTCGACCTTAAGAGTCCCTCCATGCTCATTGATTATATATTTGAAAACGCTTATTCCCAGCCCTGTCCCCTTTGGTTTGGTCGTATAGAAGGGAGTCCCGAGGCACACTAGCTGCTCATCAGTCATTCCTATTCCATTGTCTTTAATGGTAATGTGCATCGTATTGCTGTTTCTATCATATTCAGTGCTGATATCCAATTTGGGATCAATTGCACCATACATAGCATCAATAGCATTATCTACCATTCCAAGTACTGCATTCTTTATCTGCTGACTGCTTATTAACACAGGCTTCTCTGTGTCGGTATAGTAAAACCTTGTCTTTATTCCATGCTTGTATGTATTGGTTGATATCAGCATTTCAAGGGAGTTTATCAGATTATTGATACCCGTTTCTTTAAAATCTCCCGTAGCAGGCTTGGAGAACTGAAGAAAATTTGTTACGATTTCTCCAATATCATCAACTGCACTTTCCATTACTGCTGCGTAATCTGCAATTTTTTCCACCCTGGCTTTGTATCGCATCAATTGACATAGACCTTTGATTGATGCTAATGGATTCTTTATCTCATGCACCAAGCCTGCAGCCATCTGCCCTATAATTGCCATTTTCTCGCTATGTATTATTTTCTCCTGCTCTCTTTCGTATTCTGAAACGTCCCTTCCTATAATTATCCATCCGATTTTTTCATTATCCACGTCATAGATTGATGAGCTGTCGAGACTTATTTTTTTTATTTCCCCGCTCATTGTCCTTATATTCCATTTTGTGCCGTGCATCATATTCTCATTCATAATGTTTATATGAGCACTTTCCCTAAGGTTGGACTGTAAAAGGCGGGACAGCTCCAAAATGTCTAATCCTACTACATCATTGCTTCTCATATCAGTTATTTCAGTAAACTTCTTGTTGCACATAACTACTTTTCTATTTGTATCAAGAATGAAGATCAGATTATCTGTTGAATCAAGCACTGTCTGAGTCTGCAGCTGCATATTTTCAATTGCTTGTGCTTTTTTTGCATCCCTCACGACAAACGACATCCCCATATCCAGCTTCATGGCAGTAAAAATCAACTTTCCCCCCGGCTCATTTGAGAACATGGGCTGTCCATAAAAGGTTATGGATCCCCCCTGAAGCTTATACAGCTTTTCCAATAGCTCAAGCCTGCTGAATCTGGACAGCTCTACAGACCTAAGAAGCTGTTCCGCTGTGAGCCCACAAAGATTTTTCATTTCATATCTGAATAGATTGTCGCACTGTTTGCTGGTATAGCTGATAGCTCCCTCCGAATCGAAGGCTATTATTCCCATAGGTGATGTATCTAGAAGCTTCTCGTAAAAATCCTTGACTTTTCTTACTTGTGCATAGGGATATTCAACTGTTGCTTTATATACACCATAATAAATGAAGCCATGGCATGCCAGCTTGAATATGTGCCCCATAAACTGCACTGGGGATATTACTGCATCACTTATTGCAAAACATATCCTCGCAGGCATAAAGAGACTCATTGAAAGTATGATACACTTATACATGACTTTTTCCCTGTCATCGGTACTTTTTGTGTACTTTGCCCTATAGATGACTATCACATAAAGCGCTGTTAAAGTCAGTGCTATATCAGCATTTTGCTTATTTATCGTTATATTTGATTTACTATAAAAATTAGGAATATATTTTACAATACTGATAGATGCAGCCAGAAGCAATACAGCTGTACACAGTGATAGCAGGAGACCCAGCCACCGGTTAATTCCATACCCCCTCTTATAAAAGCCAAGCAACACCCAAATCAATATCTCGAAAAAAGCAATCATCACCCCATGCTTCAATGAAATATCAATAAGATAATTAACTAAAAAATATGGTAAATATGACACATCAGCAAAGTTAACTACATGCGGCAGGTTTAAGATTGCCACTGTCAAAGCACCAAAACCAACCCATTGAATAAAACTATTAGTTTCTGTATATGTACTCCATACCTGAAAGAAAGTAAATATCATCAGGAAAAGACTGAACAGCTCTATAGCTGTGTGCATGAAATGATTGTTCGCACTCCATAGCTGCGCAAACAATATATGAGAAGCAATATATCCACAAATGATGATAGCAGCTAATAAAAGCAAATGACGATTAATTGGAGTGATAGATTTGCTTTTGGATAACTGAAACAATGTACTTCCCTCCTCAAACAAGATAACAATTACATATTATTCCTATATTTGATAATGGTTACATATTATGTATATTATATCTTTTTACCCATTGTTGTACAAGCTTCTATTCGCATTTTATTGGTTTGAGTGTATGCAAAAAACAAAAAACCCAAATACAAATGTATTAAGGCTTGCTTTTTTTATTATTGTACCAAGATACCGACGCCTTATTTTGACACCTATCTCTCGATAGGTGGGTGTCCGCAGCATGCTTTTACCTTCCCCTGCCTCATTAGGACTTACTATGGGCCTGATATTGGTCATTTAATATAGGACTCCCGATTCATTAGCGTAGGTTCAAAATAATAGCTTATCGAATATCTCAGAAACATTTATTTTATCTTTCGTGTAATACTATTATAAACGCTTATATAAATCAAATCAATAATCAGTTTTTAGCATTTTCACACCACTATTACATTCCTGCAACCCTTTTCCTCTGCAGATTTCTTTAGGTCTTCCATCAATTCATTGGATGGCGCGGTCACTTTTTTCATATCTCCCAGAACACCCAGCGGCCTGAATTTTATAAGCTTGTATTTTATTTCCGGGTTCAGTCTTGAAATCATATCGCTTATTTCTCGTACGTTGTGCTGATTATCAAGCTGACCTGGAACAATGACTGTCCTTATCTCATATAGTTTCCCAAGCCTGGCCAGATACTCAGCATTTTTAAGTACTAAATCATTGGACATGCCCGTCAGCCTTCTATGCTCTTCCTCATCAAAGGATTTAATGTCAAGCATAACCATGTCCATAGAATTTGTCAGCATTTCTTCTTTTGAAAAATCAATGCTGCCGTTAGTATCGATAAAAGCTGTAAGCCCTGATTTGTGCACCTTGTCAAACAGCTCAACAAGAAACTCCTTTTGTAAAGTACACTCTCCTCCTGAGACAGTAATACCAGAAATAAATGGCCGTACATTATCAATTGCCCTCATTATTTCTTCTACTATCATAGGAACGGCTTTGGGACTGCTTTTGCTGCAGCAGGCCTCAAGGCAGGCATCACAGCCTGTACAGCCTGTCGAATTCCAGATTATCCTTCCATTTATACTGTCCAACGCACCCGCAGGACATGCCGGTATGCACAGACCACAACCTGTACACCGGCTTATTGTCTCAGGATTATGGCAATATAGGCAGCTAAAATTACACCCCTGCAGAAATATAACTGTACGATTGCCCGGACCGTCAACCGAGCTGAAAGGCAGTATCCTGTTCACAAGTGCCTTAGTCATTATGTCTGACCTTTCTCTCCAGAATTCTTGAATTCTGTACTGCTCCTAGTCCTAATGCAACTGTATCATGAAGAGCCTGCTCACCTTTCTGGAGTCTTTCAATATCTGACTTTTTAACAAGGTATCCTGTTATTCTAATCAAATCACTGTCTGAAGCATAAAAGGAGATATACCTTAAACCCGCAGAAAATCCGCCTTTAATAATATCCAGCAAATATTCCGGATTATTCTTTACAGTCTCATCAAAGCTAAACACATCACCTATCCCGGATGGAAAGAATTTATGGAAGGGTGCGCTTTGCATCAAATGTTCATGTATCCGGGGCTCATCGCCGATAGGAATGCGGCAGCCCGGGCTAATGCCCAAATCGGTATCAATTCCTACCTGCGCATGCAGCAGAAAATGGCCGTTGGATGCCTTGCAATATTTGTTGGTGTGCTTTGATAGCAGTTGATGCATTTTCTCAATTATTCTCTGTCCGAGAGCATCAGCAGCTTTACTATGTCCGAATCTGTCCTTCTGCTCTTTCGCTCCAACCAGATGGTTCACACATTCCGCAAGACCCACCATGCCAAACATGGCCGTAAATCCATCCTTATTCAATAAACCTTCTTTAACAAGGAAGCTGCTTTCGAAGAAGCCGCTTTCCTCTACTATGAAGGCTATTCGCTGATCCATGAATTCCGACATTTTAGAAACAGCATCAGGCAGCACCTCATTTAGGAAATGCTCTGCATTATCAGCTTTGCCGGCTAATTTAGCGAGTACAAGCCTTACCAGGGTATAACTTCCTCCGCCTATAGGCAATCCATTGTAGCAGCTTGCTATGGAGTAATTGATGCCTAGGTCCGCAACAAACATTTCATGGTTTGCAAAGCTGGGTTTAGCTGATACAAGAGCTGTCCTAACCGCCTCAAGCGCAAATTCGTCAGGTGTTTCCCTGCTGTATTTGATAGACAGGTTCGGGACAGCATCCTGAAGCTCTCTTTCTGCCCGCAGAATAAGCCTCCCGGCTTTTGTCGGCTTTGGACCGATATTAGCATGACAAAACGAATCTGTAATAGTTCGATCCAAGTGCATAAGGAATAGCCTAATGGCCTTGTATGCTTCTTCTTCGTTTTTTATGTACGGCTCCAGCAAAGTATCCAGATTGCCTACATAAACAGGCATTGAAGTAATTGATGGTACATGCCTGTATAATATCAGCAAATTATTTGCAGCTTCCCATATATCTTTGGCAGGCTTCAGCCTGAGGAATTCACTGCCCTGCCCCATGAACCCTTCATAGTCCGGTACTATATAGCGAGGTCTGTATGGCGCATTTCCCTCGTTCAAATCGCATATTATTCCTTCCCGCTTATACTCCTGCACCTCTTTTGAAACGGGAAGCACCTCAAGAGTATTTTCTGCAGCACGTGCCAGACTCACCAGCTTCTGCTCATAAGTCTGAGTTCTGTCTTTTATAATACTTATAATATCACTCATAATAACACCTTCTATAAAATCTATAATAAAGAATTCCTCTTAATTAGATTATACCATTCTTTCTTGATTAAATTCCATGAAACCTGGTAGTATGGAGTTAAAAAAGTACTGTATTTTTTAAATACAGTACTTTTAATCATTCTCTTTCCTTATTCTATATTTGCACCCGGTTTGATGTTCTTATACTGGCTGAGTCTTCCTTTATAACCCTCATCCGATTGAGGCATCGGAGTCCTTGACATATCGTATGTCATTGCTGTCACTACCTTGCATACATTTCCAATGTTCTCCGGATTTATCTTGTCTATGGTATCCGAAACAGTATGGTAATACGGATCTGTTTCATAATTCAAGTATACCGAGGACAAACCATACTCTGCAAAAGGTACATGGTCACTCTGCGTATTCACTCCGGTCAGATGGTCAATTCCAAATTGCTCAAGGTATTTCTCAACCAGATCTGCCACGAAAGGCTTGGCTCCTTCTGATTCCTTATATATAGCCAGCTGATCCCCTACACCGACCATATCAAGATTAATCATGGCGGCTATCTTCTTAAGGTCTTGCTTGCTTAAGGATTCTACATACTCATATGAGCCAACGAGTCCTACTTCTTCAGCACCAAACGCCATGAATTTTATATTTGCAGCCAAGTTATAATCCTTCAGAACCCTTGCTGCTTCCAACATGGTAGCGACTCCTGAAGCATTATCATTAGCTGCAGGGCATTCAACACCATCATAATGTGCACCTACCACTATTGTCGGTGTATCTTCCTTCTGCTTATCAGCCTTCAATGTAGCCATTACATTCTGGGAGGGCTTTACTTCAACTTCTGTTGTCACTCTCATCTCGAACTCGATTGCTTCTCCGCTGCTAAGCCTTGCTTCCAAGCTGCGCCCCACTTCAGGCAGTATCTCTACTGCGGGTATTTCATAAGGATTGCCTAAGGTTGCATTTATAAAGCCCGGCTCATCATCCCTATTGAAAAGTATCACACCAGCAGCTTTGGCTTCTATTGCATTCTCGATTTTTTCATAGAAGAAGAGGTCTCCTCTTTTTATCAATGCAATTTTACCTTCTGCGCTATTTCCTGCATTCGCAAGGTTGATAAAATCTTCATCATAACCCAATCCCGCATATACCAGCTTAGAGCTTAATGTACCATTTGTAGAACCACAGAATTCTACTACGAGTGTCTCCGGGTTTTCTGGTCCTGCAGGAAAATCATAGTTATCAGTAATGTTCTTAAGGTATAAGTCCCCATAACTGAATACTGTCGCAAGAAAAGGTGTTTGCTCAACTTCAAGTCCATACCCTTCAAGCACCTCTTGGATGTAATCAGCAGCTGCCTTCTCACCATCCGAACCTGCTGTTCTGATTCCTATATCCTCAGATAGTACACTGATGTGCCCCAGAATGTTTTGTACATCGATATCCTCAAAAACAGTTTCAGTTTGAACAGGTACTGCTGTAACAACTGATGATGTCAGGAAAACCATAACCAGAACTAGGATCAGAGCCTTGAAAACTTTGTTTCTCAACATTTTTTCTCCTCCTTTAATTTTAAATGTGACATGCATATCACATTTACAGATTATTTAAAAGCTACCACCTGTCACATCATTAGTATTATATATAATTTTACATCAATCTAATGGTATAATTTGTTAGTTTGTACTGTCGAACTCAATAAATCATTTGCGCTTTTATCGTTAAATTCAACATTTTATGCCTAAAACAAAAAACGTCCGGGAATCCCGAACGTTTTTTCCTATACTCTCCAGATATGCCATAAATGATCATTTTGTCCTTTAGCAAATACATCCAGGCGATTTCCTCCCCAGGATACTGCCGCAGGTGCTGAGGTCAGAACACCTCCCAGAGATTGCCAGGCGCTCCAACGGGTTCCGTTCCAGGTTCTGAAGATAAGATCATTTCTCTGGCCTCTGGCAAAAACCTCCAGACGATTAACTGCGGTAGATGCTGCTGCCGGTGCTGAATTAATTGCCCCACCGCCCAGATCCTCCCAAGCACTCCATCTGGTTCCATTCCAATATTTATGCCATAAGGACTGATTCTGTCCTCTGCCGAAAACGTCTATTCTGTTTGGTCCCCAAGATACCGCCGCCGGTGCCGAAGTCAACACGCCGCCTAAATCCTCCCACTCACTCCAGCGGATTCCATTCCAGTATTTGTGCCATAGTGCCTGATTCTGTCCTCTTGCGAAAACATCCAAACGGTTTGCTTGCCAAGATGCAACCGCCGGGTCAGATGTCAGGACTCCGCCCAGGTCTTCCCAAGGACTCCATCTGGTTCCATCCCAATATTTATGCCATAAGGACTGGTTCTGCCCTCTGCCGAAAACGTCTATTCTGTTTGGTCCCCAAGATACAGCCGCCGGTGCTGAAGTCAACACGCCGCCTAAATCCTCCCACTCACTCCAGCGGATTCCATTCCAGTATTTGTGCCATAATGCCTGATTCTGTCCTCTTGCGAAAACATCCAGACGATTTGGCTGCCAGGATGATACTGCCGGTGCCGAAGTCAGGATGCCTCCCAGGTCTTCCCATTGACTCCAGCCTGCGATTGGTTCCCCTTGGATATTCGCCAGAGTAAAGCGTATTATATCACTAATTATTCGGTTGATACGGGCATTTGGAACTCCATTTCTTCTCAGTAAGTTGAAAGCTGCTGGATTATCCCGGCGCAGCGCATTTAAAAGTGCATTTGTTTTCTGCTCAACAGTACCGGTATAATTGTTTTCATTTCTCAACACATAGCTTACTGTGCTTCTGAAGATATTACGGGTAACTGAACGCTGCACCCCATATCGTTGAAGCTCTGCATAGTAATTATCGAACCTTCTGTTTATAAGTGCCATTATACGGTTTATGTCCTGCGGTCTTTGCCTCATCCCTTCATACTCATCCTCGTCGTATTCATCATATTCGTCGTATTCATCATCCCTGAAATATATTTCGTCTTCTTCATCTTCTTCAAATGAATACTCAAATAAGTCCTCATTTTCCAGCCCACCCTTTTGATTATAAAATAGGCAGAAATAGTTCGGATTCATCGGACACATGTAAGGACCCTTAAATATTTTCATTCCAATCTCCTTCCTCGTTAAACGAATCATTACATTATATGCATCATAAATCCGGAAGGTTAAAGATTACGCGAAAAACAAAATGAGTATCAATAGCACGAAAAAGAGACTGTAACATGTGAATTTGCACACGATACAGTCTCTTAATATCATTAATATGCCAAAGCATCTTCAAAGCGTACATAGTTCAGCAATTTGCTCTCCTTAAACAGCCATAAGCCTACAAAACCTTCATCAATTAATTTTCCCTGCTGCTCCAAGTCACCAAGAGGTATGCTTAAAAGTTGCTTTGTTTTCCTTGCGGCAATTGGCTCCAGATTCCTGTGAAGAATAAACCTCCACATTCCATCTTTCCCATCTTTATCTGCTCCATATTTTTTCTTAAGTGCTTTTACTCGTAAACCGTTTTTAATTATATTAAATAAGCTGTAAACGTTCTGCGGCGATACAGTACAAAGCAAATGACTGTAGCCGAGTTCCTTTACCATTGGTATGGCATGCTGCAGTGTCAAGCTCTGAAGTGAATTTCCTCTGTATTCAGGATGTACGACAGTCGTTTCAAGATGAGCCACTTTTGTTAACTCTTTCTCTGACATATTTATGTCATTACCCAGATTTTTTTCAGACCAGCCCGGAAATCCTATATAACGATAAGCAATCAGTTCCACTGCTTTATTGTACACACCAATTACTTTTGCTCCGCTCTTCATATCCTCAAGCATTTCTTCGTAAGAATCCATGTACAGAACCTGCTTATTAGGAAGTTGATTATAGACATATTTCTGTAGTGCAACTGCAGCTTTAAGCTCTCCTATTGTTATGAGTCGCATAATATACTCATCCTGTTCCGTTTTTCCACCCTTGTGTTTAATTAGCTGTCCTGTCTTTAATACCATCATATGTCGGCCTCCTTTCAAAACTCCATTGGTTTTAGTACATCTTACACATTGTGACAACTCTTTACATGTTATCAAGTTGCCTCTTTTATCTAATATTAACACAGACAACTCATTCTTGTCAATCAAGTTGTCTGTTAGATAAAAAATTAACTGCTGTCTTCTCAGATAGCAGTTTTTCAAATCAACCCTGATTTACATATTTATCTACCTTATCAGAAATATTAGTATCGTTTCCTACATAAAGAATGATATCGTTAGCGAAAAACACCAGTTTGGGCCCCGGTGACAGATACAAATGCCCAGAACGGTTTATTCCTATTATTGTTGCACCTGTGTGATCCCAGAAACGCACCTCACCAATGGACTTTCCAATAAGATGACTTTTTTCACATATTTTCAGTTCTAAAGGATATATGATTCCTATGTTTCTAAGAAGCATCGCCTGTTCAATTATAGAGTCCATCCGCTCAGTCACAGATTTCTCAATGGACTTTTTTTCATCCATCAGCTTGCAAATCTCCTCTCTAAGGGATAAAATTCTATCTTTGGACTGGTACTCCTTTATGAAAGTATTAGCTGCTTCTTTTGATTTTATCAGAATACCTTTTTTTTCTATAACCTTTACAACCTGCAGCTCTTCCAGCAGCTTCAGCGCCCTTCTTATTGTTTCGGGGGAAACGCTGTACTTGCCCGAAAGTGTAGAACGTCCTTTGACCATTTCGCCAATTTTCCATTCATCGTTAAGAATGCTATAGGCTATATCCAGTGCTATCTTCTCATATTTTGCAATAGATTCACCCTTGTCTTCCATATGGTTTTTCAGATTCATTTCAACACCCTCTGCAATTATTTATAAGAATATTAATTATTATATACTCTTATTCTTCTATTCTTGAAAGCAATTGTCAAGGGAATTATGCTTTCCATTACTGAGCTATTCCTGTGTTTGACTTTCTTGATGTTTAGCATCCAGATGCTTCATTTCCACAAAAAGAAAAATTCCTGTTATTATTGATGAGGTCAAATCCGATAACGGTCCAGCCATTAATACCCCATCCAAACCATAGAACCTTGGGAGGATAAGCATTGCAGGTATAAGTATCAGAACCTGCCTTGAAAGGCTTAAAAACGACGCATGCTTCGGCTTTCCGACTGCCTGGAAATAGTTTGCGGAAACTATCTGGAATCCAATAATCGGGAGGAAAATCAGAAATGTCTTTATTGCTCTTTCACCGAATTTTAAAAGTTCTGTATCTTCTCTATTAAACATAGCGACTAGCTGTACAGGAAATACTCTTGTAGCTGCAAATCCGATAAATGCAATGGATGTAGCAGCAATAATCGCCAGCTTCAAAGCTTTTTTGACCCTGTCAAACTTTAGTGCACCATAGTTATATCCAATGATGGGTTGAGCCCCTTGGTTTATACCAAATATCGGCATGAGTATCAGCATAGTAATGCTCATTACTATACCCATTCCCGAAACTGCAATATCTCCGCCATATACAGTCAGGCTCTTGTTCATGATTGCATGTAAGAGGCTTGCAGCCATTTGCATCAAGAATGGAGCCGTACCCAAGGTGATGATCTTAACAACCATCGGCAAATGCAGCTTCAAATTTTTCAGGTGCACCTTTAAGGTGCTTTTGCCCCCCAGAAAATGATACAGAACCCATGCCGCTGATACCACCTGTGATAAAACGGTTGCTATAGCAGCACCCTTGATGCCCCAGCCAAATACGAAAATAAAAATGGGGTCCAATATTGTATTCAAAATGGCACCTATAAGCATTGTGAACATAGCAATTCCGGGGTTCCCCTCAGCCCGGATGAAGTTGTTCATTCCAAAGCCTATCGTTTGTGCCACAGTCCCCCATAGTATGATGCCCAAATAGTCCTTTGCATACGGGAGCACTGCCTCGCTGGCTCCAAAAACCCTTAATAGCGGCTCTAAGAAAATCATTCCAATGGTTGATATTACAAGTGCTATACTAATTAACAGAACCATTGCGTTTCCAAGAATGAGCTCTGCTTCTTCCTTTTTTCCTTCTCCCAATCTGATAGAAATCAATGAGTTTGCCCCTATACCTATAAGCATGGCAAAAGCCATAATCACCAACATAATAGGAAAGCCAATAGTTATACCGGCAATTCCCAACGGTCCTACACCATTCCCGATAAAAATTCGGTCCACTACATTATATAATGCATTAACCAGCATACCTACAATTGCCGGTATTGAAAACTTCAATAGAAGCTTTGATACTTTCTCTTCTCCCAGCTGTTTCGAATGATCCATTCTAATCTCCTCTACTTGCAACAATTAAATATTCAAGTTATAGCATTTCCTATTAAGAGCTTATACTTACTGGTTGCTATAGTAATAATACTAACAATATGTAAAAAAATCAAGTTATTCAGGTTTTTTAGATGGGAGAGAACATTTAAGGAAGTCTTCAATAATGATGCCAAGACCTGAAGGATAAAAATATATTTTCTTTAATCTGTCTTGCAGCATATAGCTGCATTCTGATATAATTAATTAAAGGTTAAAATTTTAACGAGGTATGACATGGAAAAGGATAGCAGGATTGCCGTAATAGGCATAGTAGTGCAGAACAGAGAAGAAACAGCCAGAAAGCTTAATGAAATATTGAGCATGTTCGGTAATATAATTGTAGGAAGAATGGGTATACCCTACAAAAATAAGGATATATCTGTTTTATCTATAATAGTTGACGGTACAAATGATGAAATTGGCGCATTGACCGGAAAGCTTGGAAACATTAACGGTGTTAAAGCCAAGGTTGCATTGACACATTAAGAAATTGAACACTACTCTAAGATGGCGGAGTTTTCCTACATCAAGGAGAATATGAAGTCCTGACGAGATGGAAGTATCTTATCGAAGGGGGAATATGCATGTTAAATACTGCTGTTAACTCCTCCTGATAAATACAGGAGGTTTATTATTTTACTATATTATTTATATTCATGGAGGTTTTATTATGAGCAATAATTCTAATAAGGTACAGTTTATTACTAGAACAGCACTTCTGCTTGCATTGGTTATCACTATCCAATTGGCAGGCAGACTGCTACCCAATAGCAGCTTCATAGTCGGTCCCCTTGTGAATGCATGTCTGCTTGTCTCTACTGCCCTTACAGGAGTATGGAGCGGAATTATAATTTCGGTTGCCTCACCTTATGCATCACTTATTAATAATCACGCCCCTGTAGCAGCAGCATTGCTGCCCTTTGCTCCTTTTGTAGCACTTGGAAATGCTGTATATGTCCTAAGCTACTATCTGCTAAGAAAGAAAAGTGCAGTGGCAGGCATTTGTATCGGATCGATATTGAAATTTGCTTTTCTATTTTCAGCTATAAATATATTCCTAAGTGTATTAAACTTCCCGAAGTTCGCTAAAGTACTGACATTGCTATTTGGATGGCCTCAGCTTTTTACAGCCCTGTTAGGCGGTATGATAGCCCTTGCTGTAATAAAATCTTACGCAAGGAGTTCTGCGTGGAAATAGAATTAAAGCACTGCATTCTTTAAAAAGCTGCAGTGCTTTTTATTTTATATAAGCATCGATGCCTTATAATGAGTAAATATCTGAGAACTCCAGGCTTATCCTTTCAGTAGGACTTTGCTCGCTGGACACAATCAATCTTAGATCATCCTCTTCAAGCAGGTTTTTAGCGGGAAGCTCAAAGGTGAACTCCGTTCCGACCCCACATTCACTGTTTACTCTTATGCTTCCACCATGAAGCTCTACCAGATTCTTGACAAGTGAAAGGCCTATACCGCTCCCCTCATGATTTCTGGAAAGGGTACTATTAACCTGCCTGAACCTTTCAAATATAATATCCAATTTGTCTTCCGGTATGCCTATGCCGGTATCTCTAACAGATATTTCAATACTTTCTCCTTTATCTCTTATATTTACCCATATCATTCCCTGATCTTTTGTAAACTTCACTGCATTTGACAGCAGGTTTAGCAGTATTCTTTCAATTTTATCAGCATCGACAGCAATGACCCGATCTTCGGTATCAGTATCGAAAACAAGCTCAATCCCTTTGTTTTCTATATATACAGCAACAGATAATGTTATATTCTCAACAACTTCAATAATGTTGCAGTTTTGCAGGTTAATCTCAAAAAAACCCAAGTCCAGCTTCGTCATATCTATCAAGTTATTTGTGAGTTTAAGCAGCCGATAGCAATTTTGCTTCATGATGCCAATATATTTCTTTGTCTTTTCACTGCTGCTGATATTCTGTGAACCTGCCAACCGAAAGTTCATTAATTGAAGTGTACTCAAAATGACACTGATTGGTGTACGGAATTCATGAGATATGTTAGTAAAAAATTCACTCTTCAGCTTGTCGTACTCCATGATTTCCTTAAGCAATCTCTCATTTTCTTCCGCGCTTTTCTGCAGTGCCTTGTATATTACCTCTTTTTCGGTTATATCACGGAAGTACCATACCCTCCCGCATAATTCACCCGCCTTTGAAAGTATAGGAGCTGAATACCTATCCAATATACAGCCGTTTTTCAAATACACCTTTTCGAGGCTTGAAGCTAAAGGTAGAGAATACAATTCCTCTACTCTGTTTTTAAACTCCTCGGGACTAATAACTTTAGTTAAAACATCCTCCAGTAAAAACATATCATCACTGCTTTTATCAATAACCTCCGGGATGTCCCACAGTTCCAAGAACCTATGGTTATGCCCAATCACTTTTCTTTCTCTGTCTATAACCAGAATTCCATCAATGGAAGCTTCCTGCTGTGCATTCAAAATAGAGTTGCTCCGCTGCAGTTCTATCTCTGCTTTTTTAAGATCGCTGATATCACGTATGTGCTGGATAACCCTTACGACATTATTGGCTTCATCAAATATGGGATAAATTCTTACGTCCTCCCATCTCTTGTTAGTACCAAAACAGCGCTCCATCTGCGCGGGTTTTTTTGTTCTTACAACATCCTGCAGGATACAATCCTGGCAAACCCTATCTTTTCCAATGAGTTCATAACACTTTCTGCCGATAGCCTCTGAAGTGCTCCGGCGAAATTGCTGATAACCTGCTGAATTACTTTGAATCAAGTTATAATCAATATCCAAAACTGATATAATATCAGGTATGCTGTCAAAGGTCGCCTTTAATAGTGCAGTCATCTCTTTTAATTCTTCACGGCTTTTCTTTAACGTCATTTCGTAGCCGGATCTGACTTTATGAAGATACAGGCCTATTAAGAGCCCTAACAACGGAATGCATATTGCGCTTAAGAAAAGACTTGCTGCAAAACTGTATATATCTGAGATTGGTTTATACATTCTAATAGTCTCCAAGCCTGCATATACGCTCACTATTGCCGCACTTGCCCCTCCCGTACCAAATCCGTCTGTAAAGGAGACATAAGCAATAATAGCAGCGAATGTACCCATAAAATCCGGGGTTTTTATACCTGTCAACACAAGTAATTCTACAAGTATTAATATCAACACTGTTGCCAGTATGCCACATAATTCTTTCCGTATTATATCAATAAAGAAGTCTCTGGTTCTTCTTATCAACTTTGAAAGGTGTTGCCGAAAAAATGTCAAAATATAATTCCTCCTGCAATTGAAATACTATATTTAGTCTAGCTGACAAATATACTAAGTTTTACATAATGATTACTACCATTCTGAATTTCAATCTTAATAACAGCATCAAGATTCAGAGCCTTATGTAAAGCTGTAATTTGATATATTTGACATTTAATCTGAAATTCCTTCATTATTCGGCCAAAAACCATAACTATTTACTATGCTTACTTAGCTAATATATTAGTTAAAGGGTTCAATCAGAGCAAAAAAAGCACTGTATTTATTTAAATACAGTGCTTTTTTTGCAGTTCACAGTAAGTCAGAGTGGCTAAACTATTCCGAATCTCTCATATGCTTCAGCACTCCCCCGTTTTTCACCAGTAATATCTCAGATAGAATACTAAAAGCTATCTCAGAAGCAGAGTCCCCTCCCAGGTCCAGGCCGATAGGAGCATATACAGCTTCAAGGTCGGTCTTTACACAGCCTTTTTCCAAAAGCTGGTCTAAGACATATTTCGTCTTCTTACGGCTTCCTATCATCCCAACATAAGAAGCTCCCCTACCTATTGCTGCCTGAAGCGCATCAGCATCGCTTACATGTCCTCTTGTCACAATGACTACATGGCAGCTCTTATCCAAAGGATAATCCCTCATGCACTTTCCAATATCCCCTATATGAATATCGCAGCCGGAAAACCGTTCAGTAGCTGCGTATTCCTCTCTGTCTTCAATAATGACTACATGAAAACCCATCAGCTTTCCTAGCTTATATAATTCAAGGGCTATGTGCCCACCACCCGCTATCACTAATTTGTCCTTTTCCTTGAATACCTTTATGAAAACACTTGCCTTTCCCCCGCACTGCATATGGAGTTCACCGGAGTCACTAAGCTCCAGTTCCAAAAGTCTGTTTTTCCCTTCGTCCATGCTTTTAAGCGCGTATTTCCTGGCTGTATTTTCAAAGTTTCCTCCACCAATTGTACCGATAGTAGTTCCATCCTCAAATACAGCCATCATAAAGCCCTGTTTGCCTGGTGATGATCCCTGCTCCTCTACTAAAGTAACAAGAGCTGCTTTCCTATTGGCCTTGATCTCCGCGGCTAGCTTTTCCATTAGTGTGTACTCCATTATTTCACCTTCCAAATCTCTCTTTTTTTAGATATAGTATTGCTTCCAGTACTCCACCTGCCACCGACCGCGATTTGTCCGAAATGGTATAGCAGTATTCCCTTATTCCTCTTGGGTCTACATCGCCAATTTTCATTCCTTCCTTTACTTGAATGTTGTCAGCAATAAGTCCTCTTATAACCCCTGCAATGGAAGTCTTTACCGGCTCATTATCTATAAATGCTACTACATCTCCCGCCTTCACCATGTCTCCGATTTCAAGATTATTCCGCGAAATACCGCTTTTAGGAGCGCGAAGCAGCCTCTCCTGCGAATATCCCATAATGTTTCCGGGTATTCCTGTATCTGCTTCAGCCGAGCCTTTGTATATAACCCTGCCCAAGTCATGTCCCCTCTTGGTCTCAACTACGGCGTCCACATCCACACCTGCTTCAAAACCCGGACCAATACCCACAGTAATAGGTGCCATCCCTTTGTTGGTCCCAAGATTTTTTTTAGCCATTATTGCATCAACGACAGCTAAAGGCTTGACTTTTTCCAGTATGCGGCACTCATTATCACATAATACCGGAATGCTATTATTATCCCATATTCCGGTAATACTTTCACTGCTTAATGCCTTTATAGCCCGTACTCCTTCAATCTCGGCTTCGCCTATAAGAATTGCATTTGCAAAGGACGCACTGCGCCTAACAACCAGAGGCTTCCCGATTTCGGTGAGAAGCAGTCTGAAGCCGCATTTGTAAAGCTTGTGGGCTATACCGGTTGCTATATCCCCTGCGCCTCTTACTACAATTATATCATCCATTTTCATCCTCCAGCTTAAGTGCTAATTCATATTCCGACGGGGTATCGATGTCAAAACTTATAGTTTCATTGTTAAATTCTACCGTATCAATATATCCTTCAAGTCCCTCAAGCAGTAAGCGTCCTCCCGCATCTCCGCGAAGACCTGAAAGCTTCTCTCTTAGTAAAGCGGAAAATATCACTGGATTTCCCCTGTTTCCATTATATAATGGGACAACTGCACTGCAGTTCCCCTGTAAAAAGCTCTCAATGAGATTGTTTATAATGCTGACTGTGATAAAGGGCTGGTCTCCCACCAAGAACATCAATCCCGCAGCAGTCGGACAGGAATTCTCTGTCCCAAGCCTCACAGACTGGCTTTGCCCCAACTGGGGAGCAGTATTATTCACAACCTTTGCCCCGTATCTTCTGCCGATAGCTGCTATTTCCTCACCGGCACATACCAGTATAACCTCCCCCAGCTTTGAACGGTCAGCTGCTGCTATTACCCTCTCTATCAGGGGAACACCGCCTACAGGAAGCAGAAGCTTATTTCCTCCCATTCTACTTGACAACCCCGCTGCAAGTATAATCCCGCTTATCATCTTGACTGCATTTCTAAAACTCAAATTCTTCAGGCTGGCAATGACAATTTTTTCAGGATTATACTTCTTATCCAGCAGCTTCTGCACAATATCAGCAGCTGCGATTCTTTCTTTTTCTCCATCTGCTTTATTTAGAATAAGGTAATTTTGAGCATGCACCGGAGAAGCTTTGAAAAGTCCCTCTTTGCATAGTATGAGCCTTAGTATCATCTCTGCATCAATAATATCTCCTTCATTACAGTCCAACAGCCTGCCGAAAAGCTCCGGTCTATGTACATTATCCGTACATACTTCTTTACCGATACAGTCCAAACCAATCAACCCAATTACCTTAGTTGTAAAGGTGGGAATGACAGGCTCATGTTCTGCAGGCGCCTTTACAGGTCTGCCCCTTGAACCGTCACCCTCGACAAGTATGTAGTCAAATATACCCTTTAAAAATATAGCGTCAAGGAACTTGGGACTAACTCCCAGCAGTTTGCCTTCAGAGGAAGTTGTCCTGCCAAGAACAGTAATGCCGCAATTACTCCTGTTATCAAACAGCTGCAATGATTCTTCTTCCGAAACTACCATGCTGTCATACTGGCTCTGCTCAGGATAATAAATCGCAGTAGTCGTTGTGACCAGAATCTTCTTTCCTTTTGAAGAAAGCTCTCTGGCAAGACGGAACATTGCCGAGGTTTTGCCCCCTGCTCCTACAAGACAGATCATTTCTTTTCTTTCCAATTCAATATTTATCAGGCTGTACAGGTTTTCCATACTATTACCTTCCAAATGTGCAGTTTGGATATCTGCAGCTGTCACAGTTCTGGCACAGTCCCCCATGTCCCATCATTGAAAAATCCTTTTTGCTCAAGGCTTCTCCTGCGAGAATTCTCGGAAATACAATATCAAGAACGGTTATTTTATGGTACATCCCGCAGGCAGGTATACCCAGCAGCGGAATATTATCCTTATATCCCAGCATGAACATCGCCCCCGGAAGTACCGGCGAGCCATAAGTAACTATACGGTCAGAAATCTCTCTAATAGCAGACGGGGTAACATCGTCAGCGTCAACGGACATACCGCCAGAAACAAGTACTAACTGCGCACCGCCTTTTATTTGTGCCTCAATGGCTGCTTTTATTTGCTCTTTATTATCAGGGGCATATATAATCTCTGTGAGTAAACAATCATAATCCTCCAGCTTCTTGGCAAGCACAATTCCGAACTTATCCTTTATCCTGCCCTCAAACACTTCCGTGCCTGTGACAACTATACCTGCCTTGAGCTTTCCCAGCTCCTTAACCCAAACTACCTTGCCAAGCCTGCTGCATATTTCTTCGACCGACTCTATGCTTTGTTTGTCAATACAGAGTGGTATGATCCTTGTACCTGCTATATTCTTGCCTATACTCACCATTGTATTGTTATGAAGCGTGGAGAATATCACCATATCTATATCATTTATACTCTCAAGTGCCTCAAGGTTTATTTTGAGCAGTCCCCTCTTGGCAGCATTCAAACTGATTTTTCCCTCTGAGGGACCTGTAAGATTTATTCCCTCCCCTGCTGCCGCTTTAGCTATCCTCATGGCTGCATCATCCTCATGGAGGGTGTTCTCATCCATTTCAAGCACAAAAATATTGTTTTTACCCATTCTCTTAAGTTCTTCAACATCTTCAGGCTGTATTATATGTCCTTTTTTAAAGGCTGCCCCCTTAAATTCACCAGGTACAATCTTCGTAAGGTCATGAGCCAGTATGGTTCCTACCGAGTCTTCCACCTTTATGCTTTTCATCGAAAGTCCCCCCTTTACTCTAATTGTACAACTAATGCGGCAATTTGAAAACAGACATGTTGCAAATATGCATCCATGTCTGTTGACTGCTCATTATCTGTTTTTCCTCATAGCTGCACTTACATCTCTCATAAGCTTACCCGACCTGAGGTTCTCATATGCGTTCCTGATATCGACAGAAAGGTTCCTGTCCTTATCATAGAAGGGTACTGTCTCTCTGATGGAGTCATAAGCAGCCTTGGTACCCTTTCCTATATGTATGTCGCTTCTCAGGTCTATAGCCTGGGCAGCATGCAGCAATTCGATACCCAGTATGTAAAACAGGTTGTCTACTATCTTCCGTGTCTTCTGTACTATGTATGGAGCACTGTTTGCATGGTCCTCCATATCTCCTGCCAATGAAAAGAAGTCTGAAACCGCAGGATTGGACAGATGTCTTATCTCAGTATCAAGGGATGTATAAGTTTTCTGGATTGTTGCAAATGCAAGCACATTATCTGAAGGTGAAAGGAATCTGGACAGCTTTGTAAATGACGGGTTACCCAGCTTAATCATCCTATGGCATGAGACCTTTGAAAGCTGGCTTAAAGCAAGACCTAACATTTCAAAGCCCAAGGACCAGTTGGTGACCTCAAAATTAGAGCAGGATATTATCTTTTTGTCATCCATTATTATGCAGGGATTATCATCTGAGGAATTCAGCTGTATGACCAGCAAGCCCTCAACATAAGCGACTGCATCCCTGACTGCTCCATGTACATGAGCTGAGCCTCTGAAGCTTAACGGATCCTGAACCGGCTTCTTCCAGTCCGCTTCCCAAATATAGCTTCCCTCAAGATATTCTGTAATTCTCTCTGCACTGTAAGCCTGCCCCGGATATGGCCTTATACGGTGCGTCCGCATGTCCAAAGGAGATACATTCCCATTCAGCCCTTCAAGGGACATTGCAAATATTACATCCGATATATCCAACAGCTCTTTTATATGGTTTAATACAAGGGCTCCTTCACCTGCTGAAAGTGCATTGGAGCTTACTATCGCGAGACCATCCTTCGGTCCCAGTACAACAGGCTTCAGGCCTGCCCTTTTCAGCGCTTCAGCGGAAGCTACCCTCTCTCCGTTGTAGAAGACCTCCCCTTCTCCCAGCATTGCAAGTCCAATGTGTGAAAGGCAAGTTATATCTGCTTCTCCAACAGAGCCTCTTTCGGGAATGACCGGATGCACCCCTGCATTGAGCATATCCTTGTACATTACTGCTATCTCCGGCTGTATTCCTGTCGCTCCCAGTAAGAGGGTATTGAGTCTTGCCAGCATTATAGCCCTAACTTCTTCCTCAGAAGCAGCAGGGTCTACCCCAAGACAGTGGGAGTATATCAGATTCCTGTTATATTCCTGGAAGAACTCCTTAAAAACTCTTTTATCTTTATTCCAGCCAACACCAGTATTAAAACCATAAACCGGTACATTACTGTCAACAAGCTCGAATACCAGCTGTCTTGATGCCTTTAACGTATCCATGGCTTCGGGAGTAATTTCTATCCTGAATCTTTCCCTTGCGACCTTTACAACCTGCTCTATGGTCAGATCTCTGCCATTCAAATTCACAGTATCCATATGACATCCCCTTCCACTTCTTTAAAGCATCCGTTGCTTTATCCCTTTTTCTTCTTGATTTTTTCCATTATGCGCTCCGGAATTGCCGGCAGCACATCTATATTTATATCAAGTGCATTGTTTATAGCATTTATTATTGCCGGTGGTACAGCAACCGCTGCAATTTCTCCCAGGCTTTTCGCGCCATAAGGGCCGGATTCCTCCCCCTCTTCTATGAGAAGCACCTTAACATCCGGCATATCAGGGGCATTAACAACGAGATACCTGCCGAACCTGTCATTCTGAATCCTTCCCTTGCTGTCAAAGGTGATTTCCTCAGACAGAGCCATACCTATTCCCATCTGTACAGCCCCTTGTATCTGCCCAATAACAAATTCAGGATTGATTGCCTTCCCTATATCATGAACTGCCAAAAAATCCAGTACTTTCACCATTCCGGTAACTGTATCCACTTCAACCTCAACAAAGTTGACACCATAGCTTGCAGGATTCCCCGGCGATTGATATGTCACGGTTTCTCCCGCCTCATCGCTGTATTTGGTTTGAATAATCGATGCAATATCCCCATAGGACATCTTATTTGGTTCCTTCCGCCTATCCCATACGAAGCCCTTTTCCATAACCAAATCTTCTATATTGCATTCAAAAATACCTGTGCTGTACTTAATAATTTTTTCCTTGACCAACTGTGCAGCCTTCATTGCTGCTCCACCGCACACATATGTCACTCTGCTGGCCTGGGTACCCGCAGAGTCAAAAGGACTCACAAGGGTATCTGCTCCAGTCACGAATACCTTATCAATATCCATATCCAAGGTTTCAGCAACAATCTGCATCATAGTCGTATTTGTACCACAACCCAAATCATGAAATGCACCTTTAAGTACTGCATACCCATCCCCCGAAATTCTCAGGGATACGGTAATAAAATCGGAATATGCACCAAAATACCCGTTTCCATGAGCACAGCAAGCCATTCCTACTCCGCGCACGAACCTTCCGACCTCCTTCTGTCTTTTGAACCTCTCTTTCCATTTAAAGGCTTCAGCGCCTTTAACAACACAATCAATTACTCTTGCATTTCCAAGGTCGGGTCCCCCAATCGGGTCCTTATCATAAGGATGAACAAGATTCTTGAGTCTGAGTTCCACAGGATCCATTCCAAGCCCTCTGGCGACATTATCAATATTTATCTCGGTTAAAGAATGCAGCTGCGGTGATCCATAACCCCTGGCAGCTCCGCCTATCGGTGTATTTGTATAAACAGTTGTCGTACTGTAGCTTTGGTTTTTTATTCTGTATAGCTTAAAGGCTTTTTTACCCATTGCCATTGCAACAGCGCTGCCGTTTGTCATATATGCCCCCGCGTCCACAAGCATGCGGATGTCTCTGGACAGAATATTCCCTTCTCTATCCACAGCGGTTTTTACTGTGCCTATGGTTTTGGTCCTTGTTCTTGTTCCTATCATTGATTCTGTCCTATCCATAACAAGCTTAACCGGCTTCTTCAACTGTTGAGAAAGATATGCACAGACCGGCTCAAGTGTCGGCTGACCCTTTCCCCCGAAGGAGCCTCCCAGAGTCGTTTTTATGACACGGACACAGCTGTCGGGTATCCCCAATGCTTCAGATACAATAAGCTGTACCTGAAAAACAACCTGGCAGGGCGACCATACCGTAATATTCCCGCAAGTATCGGTATCTGCAATGCAAGCATGGGTTTCCATTGCTGCATGATGCATCTTGGGGGTTTCAATCCTGTCATTCACAACCAGATATGCATTCTCAATATCCTTCTTTGTATTTCCACAGCCAAACTCTTTTCTGAATACTATGTTGCCTGATTCATGAATCTTTACGGCATTATCCTTTAATGCATCCTCTGGGCTTAAAATAACCGGAAGCTCTTCATATTCAACCTCAATAAGCCTTACCGCCTTCTCTGCAGTATGCTTATCAACCGCTACCACAGCGGCAACTCTGTCCCCATAATAGCGGACCTTATCTGTAAACAAACGCTCATCCTTTATGACCTCCAATCCGCTTATCCATTTATGCGAATTATAGAGGTTATCCGGAGAATTCTTATAAGTAAATACAGCCTTTACCCCTGGCAGAGCTTCAGCTTTTGATGTGTCTATATCCTTTATCCGCCCATGAGCAATACTGCTAAGCAGGAGCTTGGCATAGAGCATCCCCGGAAGCACCATATCCCCTACATACTTGGTTCTTCCTGTAATTTTCTCTCTTACATCATGTATTGGTACATAAGTGCCAACATATCTCAAAGTTTCTTCCACGAGCTGTCACCTCCGGTAATCATATCTCCAAACAGCATCCCATAAATATTAATACCAGCTCCTGTTACTTCATCTATCTTGTTCTCATATCTCTTTACTCCGTTTATTGAGTTTTTGACATGCTCCTGAAGCGCAGCTACAAACCTGACACCCAGTTCCCCGGTCGGCCTGTTCCCTCTTAAGACGTTCTCTGCCATCACCGCGTGATATGGAACCGGGGCTGCAGACCCAATAACAACACTTGCATCTTCTATTACACAGGTGCTGCTATCATACTTTACTACAGCAGCTACATTGATGTTTGCAATAACAACAGTTGTCCTGCTGCTCTCCCTGCCGTACTTGCCGAAAGCGCTTCTACAGACGTCATTTGTACATGGAATCAGTATCTCAATTATAGCCTCATCTTTTCCAAGACTGTTTTTACTTATTCCTATGACAGTCTCATCTATAGTTTTCAAGGTTATTTCGCCATTGCCATTGATTGTTCTGATCAATGCATTTACGGCAAGCAGCGCAGTAATGGAATCACCTCTGGGAGAGCTGTTTGCAATATTGCCTGCCATCCTTGCGGAGTTCCGTATCTGCTGCGAACCAACCTGCCTTGCAGCCTGCCCAACACATGCAGCATACTTGTTTATGATTTCACTTTCTCCTATTTCAGCGAAGGTAACATTTGCACCTATCTTTAAAAAGCAGTCCTCAATTTTTATATGCCTGAGTTCACTTATTTCGGACATATTAATTAGCTTTCCGGAAAAGACCCCGCGGTTTCTGAGCTTTATTGTTAAATCGGTTCCGCCGCTTAATATATACGTATTGGAATCAACATTTCTAAGGTAGTCTGTAAGTTCTTTTACGCTTTCAGGAGTTTCAAACAGAAACTGCTCCATTATATCCCTCCTAGTACTTTTTAGCAATGCATCTGGAGCTATTATGCATCCTGTGACACCTCTTTAACTGCCGCTACAATTTTGGTATAACCTGTGCATCTGCATAGATTACCGGATATCGCAATCCTTATTTCTTCCTCTGTAGGGTGAGGGTTTTTCATCAAAAGTGCCTTACTGGACATAAGCATACCCGGAGTACAATATCCGCATTGGACTGCACCATTGCTTATAAATGCCTTTTGGAGCCTGTCAAGCTCCCCGTCCTTTTCCAGCCCTTCTACTGTTATGATTTCCTTTCCGTCCATCTGGCCGATCATTATCAGGCAGGAGTTGACTGCAAATCCGTCCATTATAACAGTACATGCACCACACTCACCTTCTCCGCAGCCTTCCTTTGTTCCTGTAAGCCCCATATCTTCTCTGAGCACATCCAGCAATCTTTTCCCCGGATCTGTATCAATGCTGCATTCAGTTCCGTTTACCTTAAACCTTATATGCACTTTGTCTTCCCCCCTACTTCTTTATTTGAACAATTTTACATAGGAAAACTATCATTAATATCATTTTATATATTTAACGTCAATAAAAGGTCTAATTAATGCAGGTTACAGATTATTTTCCGACTCTTTCCATAGAGTCCAACAGCTCCTTTGCTGCTTTCTCATGAGACATTCCACTGTGAACCTTACTGATGGCAGAATTCAATGCTGCAACATCCAGTGTGAACTCCTTAAACAATGAGTAAAGCTCCGGATTCTCTGAATCAAGACCCTTTCTTACCAGGGTCCCGGTGTACTCTTCCTTCCCAAGTATCTCCTTAGGGTCGTTTAGAAATTTCAATTCATATGCGCCAAATTTCCAATGAGGCTGCCATCCTGTTATTGCAATCCACTGTCTGTTCTTATAACACTTATCCAGAGCTTTTAGCATCGAATCCTCATTGCCAAAAGAAATGTCAAAGCCGTCAAGCTCATACTTCTTTACTGTTTCAACAGCAAGGGCGCCAATAAATGTCTTTCTCTCAATAGAATATATCTTGCCTTCAAACTCCCTAAAATGCTTCCCCATATCCTTTATATCATCAATAGTAACATATTTCGGCACAATTATTCCATAACGGCAGCCATGCATATTCGGTCCCATATTCTCCAGACTGTCACCATATTTTTTTAAGAAGGTCTCCCCTGATATAGGCAGCCATGGTGAAAATGTTCCGTCAACACTTCCGTCTGCAACCGATTTGAAAAGCTCAACAGCAGGAACCTGTATTCCTTCTGCGGAGCAACCCAGTCTTCTTCTGACAAGCTCTTTGAATACTTCAAACTGAATAATGGAATCATCGTACTCCCTATGAGCTACCTTCACATACTTAAACTTGTGCATTTCCTCGGAAATGCTTGAAATCTTGGAGCTGAACTCCAACACCCTCTCTTTAATCAGCCCAATGGAAAAAGCTTGTCCTGAAACACTGGCATTTGCTTCCTGTGCTTCTGCAGAGGTTTGCTCTGTGACCGCTGAAATATTTTCAATTGCAGCATTCAAGCTTTTACTATAACTAGTCAAATTATCAGTTTTGACTGAAATATTGCTGATTTCCCCTATAATAGCTTCTACCATTGTACTAATATTCCCAAAGGCCTTCTCAGTATGTTCTACAGAGATATTCTGGGCTGAAATTGTACGGCTTCCGCTTTCAACAACCTCCACTATTGCACTGACTTCACCGGTTATCTTGTCAATAAGCTCCCTTATCTCTACTGTGGACTTTCTTGTATTATCCGATAGCTTTCTGATTTCATCAGCCACTACTGCAAAGCCTTTTCCCGCTTCTCCGGCTCTTGCAGCCTCTATTGCCGCATTCAACGCAAGAAGATTGGTCTGTTCAGAGATGCCGGATATAGCATTAATTATATCCCTTATTTCAGTTGAGACATTATTCAGGTTTAAAACTGCATTCTGTATCTCACCAAACTTTTGAACTGTGTCTAAAATTGTTTGTTTCTGCATCTGTACAGCATGATTTCCTTCCTGAACTGTGCATATGGAACCTTTCATCCTGCTATTTATCCCATTAACGTCCTCGTTTATCGCATTTATAAACTCATTGGTCCTGCCTATATCATCAGCTGACTGCTGAATCATCTCAGCAATATGGGTATTGCCTTCTGCGAGCTCACTGACGGCAGCAGTGACTTGTTTTGCCGATTCCTCAATTGACCTTGTATCCTCATAAAGCAAATCCCCCGAGCATCTTACAGTTATTGACGTTGACAGAATATCTGCAGACAGCTTTCTTAATCTATTCATCACATCCAGTATTTTATTCTCTGTATCTCCCGCTCTTCTCTCTGCACTCCCCTCTGACATAAAGTCAAATCGCTGCAGCTTGTCCGCCAGATGGCTATTGCCTTTTGAAGCCATACCTCCGGCAACTAAAAATATACCCAAGCAGCACAGTGCTTGCACGATTATGAAGGAAACAGGCTTGCCGAGACCTATATTTTGCAATGCTCCGGAAAAAAGCAATAAGTTTGAAAGTACAGATGTTATCAAAACAGATGCTAATACTATTCCATGTATTCTGACTCTTTTCACAGAAGTCACCCCCTATATTAATACAGCTGATATTATAAAAAAAGCTGTGTTTAATGAAAGGAAAGCCCATCTTTCGATAGGCTTTCCTGTATTTGGCTTATACCGATTGGGTTACAGTACCAGTCGACTTTGTACTGTCCTCGGTTACCAGAACCGCAGGATCAATATACGCAGTTTTCGGGAAATACGCCAAATCGTATTTCTCCTGATTCACAATCATCTTTACTGTACCATAGGTCAATAGAATCATAAAGAATAGTATCGGGAAACCAGCCAGTGTAGCCAACTGCTTGGTTGCATCTATGCCGCTGACCTTATCCCCTGCACTCAGGAGATTTATAATAGCCATTGAAGCCATAGCAATACCCCAGAAAATCTTGACTTTGCCAGGAGCCTCTTTAGTAGGATCATCATTAGCAGTTGTTGACAATGATGCTATGGTGGATGTCATGGAGTCGCAGAGAGTAACAATGGAGAGTATTACTGTAACAATTATTACCCAACTAATTGCCCCTCCCAAGGGATAAGCTTCAAGGAATTTGAATATGGATATTTCAAAACCATTGGCCTGAATAGCTTCCATAAGTCCTTGACCCTGCATCTGTCCATATATAGCAGCTCCTCCAAATATGGAGAACCACAGAACTCCAAATATTGATGGAGCTACAAGGTTAACCAGAAGGAACTGTCTTATAGTCCTACCTTTGCACAGAAGTGCAAAGAACATTCCCTCGAGAGGTGCATATGCCAGCCAGAATGCCCAATATACAATCGGCCACCATTGAGGCCACTGCCCTCCGTCAACCGGACTTAAATATTGCGTTCTCATAAAGAAGTTATCCACGAAATGTCCAAAACCCTGAGTTCCCACTGAGAGTATAAAGGTTGTTGGTCCAAATATGAATATGAATGTCATCAGCCCCAGGAAAATCTTTGAGTTCTTATCTGACAGCCATCTTATCCCTTTGTTCAAGCCTGAATAGCTGGATATAAGGAATATTACAACCATAACTGTAACTACGGCTATCCAGGTAGCTTTTCCCTTGGGTACGCCTGCAAGCTTGTTCAGTCCTATCGTGATCTGTAGTGTACCTACACCAAGTACAGCCGCAACTCCGCCAAACATTGCAAAAAGGCAAAGGTTGTCAACAATAGCACCGACGCTGCCTTTGATTCTCTTCCCAAATATAGGGTAAAGTGTTGAGCTGATCTGGAAAGGAAGCTTCATGTTATAAATTGCAAATGCAATTCCAATACCGGCTAATGCATACATTGCATAGGGAATAAAAGTCCAATGTATGAACACCGTCTCCATGGCGAACATGGCTGCTGCTTCTGAATTTGGCGCAATGCCAAGCTCTGCCGGTGGAGATGTGAAGTGCATTAGGGGCTCTGCTGTTCCCCAGAAAAGTATACCTGTTGCAATACCTGCACACAATGTAATTGCAAACCAGTTCCAATAGCTAAGAGTTGGCTTTGCATCTTTTCCGCCAAATTTTATATCGCCGTATTTGGAGAAAAAGAGGAAAGCACATACAGCCAGAAATAGTACGCTTGTAATCTGGAAGAGCCAGCCGAAGTTCTTAAATGCAAAGCCCATTATTGTCTGCTCACCCTTTAAGAATGCTTCCGGCGCCACAACTCCCAATAGAATTGCTGCTACAAAAATGATTGACATAGGATAGAAAATAGCTTTTCTAATTTTTGCCTTTGTTTTTACATTTTCCAAATCATCATGCCCCCTTTTTATATTTGCAGTGATAAAAAGAACATATATCCGGAATTTATAATACTTATACATTATTCCTTAATAAAATCTGAACTTATTTGTATCCGGCTTATACTTCCATATGACTGCATGTATAATTCCATTTTAGGGATAAAGCGTCAATAAAAAGTCTAAATATTGCATAAATTCAGGAAATAAATAAAGAAAATGTCAAAAATATAAAATGTTTTTCATTCAGATGTTAATTAAATATCTATCATTTATTTGCTAAATTACAGAAACGTAAAAAATCATAGTTATTACGTTAAAATGCAGAAAATTTATTGACGTTTTACAGCCATGCGCCCTTTAAGTTCTTTAGAGTGTCTAATTCATAACAATTTTTTATTTTCTTCAGCAGCCCTATACCCTTATCGCAGTACTCAATCACTTGCTCTGTAAGATAACCCGAGAAGACCTCCTTCAGCTTTGGATTGAAGTCCATGCTTTTTCTAATCTCAGCCTTAACCCTGTATATGAGTGCAATCTCATAAGGATTCTGCATGATTTCTGCATATTGCTCCGCTTTTGTTATATGAGTCAAGGCTTCCTCATATCTCCTTTCCTTTATAAGCAGCAGCGACATATACCCATAAGCAGTAGAACGGCCCCAAAAGGAATTCAGCTGCATGAATGATTCAATGGCACCGGTCAGGTATGACTTCGCTTTTGAATAGTCACCCATATCATAAGCTGCTTGCCCTGCATTGGTGCTGAATACAGGTGCGCCTTTCATCAAATCCTTTTCGCGGCAAATTTCAATTGCCCTGTCATAGTAAAATATCGAGCTGTAGAATTCCATACTACGCCTTTTACTCTCCCCTATAAAGTTATAGCATGCTGCTATGTTTAGTATATACTTTTCCTTATGATCAAGAGACTCAAACATAGATATTGTCTGCTTCAATATATCCTCTCCCTCGGAAAACCTTCCATCCATCACCCGCTGCATGCCTTTCAGCCTTAATAGAATACAAAGCTCTTCCTTCAGGAAGCATTTTTCCGCAGACTTTATCGCTTCCTCAATATAGCCTTCCATAAGTCCTGTATTAAAGGTATTGATACAGAAATATATCATCTGCTTATAGCCCTTTATGGCAAAGCCGTAATCCTCTATCCTCAAGGAATGGTCAATCATATCCTTTATAAGCGCAAGCCCTTGTTTATAGTCTCCCGACCTTATGTATCCCCTGCCCATCATATGCATAAAGGACAACTCCATTTTCTCCAGTTCCTTACTGTAGCCCTCCTCGTTCTTTATTTCCCGGATAAGCTCCTTTACCTTTTCAAGATCCTGCACCAGCTGTTCCTCATTGATTTCCAGAAAACCATTCTCCGTCACACCGTCATCGTAAAAAACCGGAAATATCTCATGATTTATTCCCAGATACTGCTCCAGGTTCTTGATGGTATATTTCAATGCAGAAAGCCGGTAGCCTCCGTTTGTAAAATGATAAATAAGCTTGGAATAAAGAAGGGTGTCTCTCTTATCCCCCTTAAGCCTGCTCTCAATCAGCCTTGCTATCCTTGAATGAAGGATTTTCCTTTTAGAATTTGAAAGCTGTGAATATGCAAATTCCCTAAGCTTCTGGTGGGTAAAGGCAAAGCCTACATCATTGATTTCCCCTATCTCCTTGATGAGATTCTTTTCCTCAAGCTCCCCTATTATATCCAACAGCTCCAGTTCGCTTTTCCCGCTAACCTCCAAGAGCTCTTCCAAGGTAACCATATCAAAAAACAGAGATGTAATATTAAGTATTTTCATACCCTCTTCAGATACGCTTAAGAATCTGCTCTGTATGATGTCCTGCACCTTGGGGGATATGGAGTAAAGCTTTTCATTGTGCTTCAAATTGTTGAGCATCTCTACTATAAAGAATGTGTTCCCTTCTGTTTCTCTATATATTGAATTTCCCAGCTCACCGTCAATATTCAGCTTAGGCATCATTCCACTGGCGAATTCCATCGTCTCTTCCCTGCTGAACCGCTTAAGCTCAATTGACTGAATCAGTCCATACACTTTAGGATCTACCAGGAATCTTTCGATTTTGCCCCCATGGCCTGTCCTGGCAGAAGTTATAAAGGAAAGGGATTGGTTCTTATTATCCATAATTATTTCACTCATTAAAGAGAAGCTCATTGTGTCAGCCCACTGAAGATCTTCAAATACAAGCAGTATTTTGTTCTTCTCCGCCACATGCTTGAATATATCTATAATGGCTTTCTCGGCCACTTGATATTTCAGAATATCTATCTGTTCAATGGGGTTTTGCTCCACATAATCATCCTTTATTGCAAAGGCCGGGAATATATGGCTGACAACTCTCTGCAGCAGTACCGGAATCTCAATATTCTCAGCTTCAATCACCTTGGAAAGCTGATATACTATATCACTCCACGGCTTGAGCAGATAATTTTCCTCAGCCTGATAGCAGTTGGCCTTCAGCACTATAAGCTTTTCATCTTCTATTTCCTTTAAATGTCTACTGATCAATGCAGTTTTGCCAAGTCCGGCCTCCCCAAGTATCACAATGGATTTACCCTTTTTACCGCTGGTAAACCTATAATAATTCTCACCTAGAAGCTTCAGCTCCTCTTGTCTCCCATAAAAGAATTCCTCTGCTTCATTCCTGGAAAAAGTTTGTCTTGTAGCCTTTTCCTTCAAAATCTCTCCAAGAAGCTCATTGGTTCTTTGGTCAGGAGTAATTGAAAGCTCGCTTCTTAATAGCTTTGATAAATCGTTAAAAACATCTATGCTTTTATCATAAAGCCCCATTTTTCTATAAACGTTCATCAGAATCCTATAAGCCTTTTCATTGAATTCATCTACTTCAATGAGATTCTTGCAGTAAAGCTCCACATCTCCAAGATTTTTCTCTTTTATGCATTTCTGTACCTGCTTATGCAGCTTATTAACATATGCATCCCTATATTGATTCCTTGCTGAAAATATCCATTTGTCAAAGCTGTCCGCATCTTTTACCAAAAAGCCTTCCAGGTATTCACCCGTATAAGCCTCGATGCTCCTGCAGCCCTCATCCTTTAAAAATGTTTCAATATCCGTATTAAATGTGAATTCAGGGTTCAGCATGATTATTGAGCGCTTGGGAGAGACCAGAACATTATCTCCAAAGGTCTTGTTTACTATATACATCGCATTCCTAAGGCTCTTCTTGGCTATCTCTTCTTCTACCGATCCCCAAAGCATTTCTACAAGGGTATCTCTGAAGCATTGTTTTTTGACCATGAGATAATAAAAGAGTGCTTCCGCCTTTTTATATGGAAATATGATCTTTTCTCCGTTTTTCAATACTTCGGGTGTTCCAAAGAGATTACATGTGACTATAATCATTATTCTAACCCCCATTTAATTCTTATTTTTATTATAAACCAAAAAACGTCAATAGATAGTCAAAATTTGCCTATCTATTGACGTTTTTTATATGCGCATCTAATGCAGCTTCCCAATGTTGTATACTTTAACAGCCTCAGCAGCATTATATCTTTTAGTTGCCTCCACCAGAGCCTTTATTGTATCCAGTACTGTTATCACTCCGATATTTTTCTCTATTGCCGCCCTTCTTATAATGAAGCCATCCCTTTGAGAATCTTTACCCTTGGTTGGAGTATTAATTACAATATCTACATTTCCGTTCCTTATTTCATCGAGAATATTTGGCTGCTCTTCCTTTAACTTTCTTATGACCAGGACCTTCAGCCCCGCATCCTTTAACAGCTTAGCTGTTCCACTTGTGGATAAAAAGCTGTACCCAAGCCCGTCAAGCTCCTTTGCTATAGGCAGGAATTCCTCCTTATCATTATCACTTATGGTTGCCAATATAACACCTTTTTTTCTCTGCATCAGCATTCCCGCCGCCATAAAGCCTTTATAAAGGGCTTCATAGATATCCTCTCCGATACCTAACACTTCACCTGTGGATCTCATTTCAGGTCCTAAGCAGACCTCTACCCCCGGAAGTTTCTGTGTTGAAAAGACAGGCACCTTTACTGCTACTATATCCGGCTCCTTATACACCCCCGTACCATAACCCAGGCTCATAAGCTTCTCACCCATCATAACCTTTGTGGCCAGCTCAACTATTGGAACACCGCTGACCTTGCTTATATAAGGTACAGTTCTGCTCGCTCTCGGGTTTACTTCTATTACATAAAGCCTGCCGCTAAATTCTATGAACTGTATGTTTATCATGCCCTTTATTCCGATACCCAGTGCAAGTTTTTTTGTATACTCAAGCACCTTTTCCTTCATTTCCCGTGATATATTCTGAGACGGATACATGGTTATACTGTCACCGGAGTGTACCCCTGCCCTCTCCAGGTGTTCCATAATGCCGGGAATCAGGATCTCTTCCCCATCACATATCGCATCCACTTCTATTTCTCTTCCCATCAGGTATTTATCAATCAGTACAGGATTTTTATTATCCTTCCTTAAAGCATTTTCCAGGTAGTATTTCAATTCTTCTGCATTATGGGTAATCTCCATACCCTGCCCGCCAAGCACATAAGACGGTCTGATAAGTACCGGATAGCCCAGCTTCTCCGCCTCGCTTAACCCTGCATCGATACTCCATACGGCTGTACCTTCAGGCCTTTCAATCCGGAGCTCCTCCAGCAATGCATCGAATTTTTCCCTATCCTCTGCTATATCAATTTGTTCCGAGCTTGTTCCCAGGATTTTTATATCCTTTTTCTTCAGAAATTTCGCCAATTTTATAGCTGTCTGGCCTCCGAACTGAAGAATAACACCCTCCGGTTTTTCCTTTTCAACTATATTTAAGACATCCTCCTCTGAAAGGGGCTCAAAATATAATTTGTCCGATATATCAAAATCGGTGCTTACCGTTTCCGGGTTATTATTTATAATTATGGTCTCTATATTCATTTTCCTTAAGGCCTTGACCGCATGAACTGAAGCATAGTCAAATTCTATTCCCTGTCCAATCCTTATCGGACCTGAGCCTAAAACCACTACCTTTCTTCTATCACTTACCTTCACCTCATCGGAAGCATTATATGTAGAATAATAATATGGTGTCAGAGCTTCAAATTCCCCTGCACATGTGTCAACCATATTGTAGACAGGGAGGATTCCCCATTTGATTCTATGCATGTATATAACTTCCGGACTTATTTGAAGCAAGCTTCCTATACCCTTGTCGGAAAACCCGTTTATCTTCAGTTCCAGAAGAAAATCTCTGGATAATTTTTCCGGCGTGAGGGACTTCAGCACTTCTTCCTTACTCACAATATTTTCGATTTTCTTCACAAAGAAGCCATCTATTCCAGTTACCTTTGAAATCATATCAATTCTATAATCTCTTCGTATCATTTCAGCTAAAGCAAATATTCTCTCATCATCAGGCGACATCACCTGCTTCTTCAATTCTTCAAGGCTCAGCTCCTTCATGCCTTCATGCTCCAGGGTATGCCTGCCTATTTCCAAGGAACGTATTGCCTTCAAAAATGCCGCTTCGAAGCTGCTGCCTATAGCCATAACCTCACCTGTGGCCATCATCTTTGTCCCTAACAATCTGTCTGCGTCGAAGAACTTATCAAAAGGCCATTTTGGAATCTTTACTACAACATAGTCCAGCGCTGGCTCAAAGCATGCAAATGTCTTCTTCGTCACAGCATTTTTTATCTCATCAAGACCATATCCAAGTGCAATTTTTGCAGCAACCTTCGCAATGGGATATCCGGTTGCCTTGGATGCCAAAGCTGAAGAACGGCTGACTCTGGGATTTATCTCAATGACAGCATATTCAAAGCTATGAGGATTCAATGCAAACTGCACATTACATCCACCTTCAATTTCAATTGCATTAATTATATCAATGGCCGCGCTTCTCAGCATCTGGTATTCCTTATCGGATAAGGTCTGGCTGGGAGCTACCACGATACTGTCGCCGGTGTGTATTCCTACCGGGTCAATGTTTTCCATATTACATACGCTTATACAATTCCCTTGCTTATCCCGCATAACCTCATATTCGATTTCCTTCCAGCCCTTTACACTTCTTTCAACCAGCACCTGCCCTATTGCACTTAAATGGAGGCCCTGCTCCAATATGACCGCAAGCTCCGCTTCATCGTTTGCTATGCCACCGCCAGTACCGCCAAGGGTATATGCAGGCCTTACAATGACAGGGTAACCTATTTTGCTGCTATAAGCTTTACCGGCTTCCATATCCGTGATTATTTCACTTTCAATGCAAGGCTGTCCTATTTGCTGCATCTCTTTCCTGAAAAGCTGACGATCCTCTCCTTTTTTTATTGATTCTATAGAGGTGCCTATAACTCTTACTCCATACTTTTCGAGTATTCCCCTCTCATAAAGCTCTACAGCAAGATTAAGTCCCGTCTGCCCTCCCATACCGGCCAATAAGCTGTCCGGCCTCTCCTTTTGGATAACCTTCTCGACAATCTCGTGAGTCAGCGGCTCAATATATATTTTGTGTGCAACTTCCTTATCCGTCATAATAGTTGCCGGGTTGCTGTTTATCAGTACTACTTCCATGCCCTCTTCCCTAAGAGCTTCGCAAGCCTGAGTTCCCGAATAGTCAAACTCAGCAGCCTGCCCTATTATAATAGGTCCCGACCCAATAATCAGAACCTTTTTTATGCTACTGTCTTTTGGCATATCGACACCTCCATGAACTTATCAAATAGACCGTTTATATCTCTTGGTCCGGGGCTTGCTTCAGGATGGAACTGAACGCTGTATATCGGCAGTTTATTATGCCTCATGCCTTCTATTGTGCCGTCATTCATACTTATATGAGTAGCAGTCGTATCCCCGGGAAGCTCTTCAACATAGTAACCATGGTTTTGCGAGGTAATGTATACCTTATTTTCTTCAAGATCCTTCACCGGATGGTTGCAGCCCCTATGCCCAAATTTCAATTTTGCAGTCTTTCCTCCCAATGCCAAAGCTAATAACTGATGTCCAAGACATATTCCCGCTATTGGTTTTTTGCCAAGCAGCTGCTTTAAATTGTCTATAACCGACCTCAAATCGCTGGGATCTCCAGGTCCATTGGATAAGAATATCAAATCCGGATTTACCTTCAATATGTCTTGGTAGTTTGTTGCCGCAGGAAATACAGTCAGTTTGCAGCCTCTTTCCCTGAAGGAGCGTAAAATGTTGGATTTTATACCAAAATCTACAATGGCTACATGCATCCCCTTTCCGGGAAGGGTATACGTCTCTTTTGTCGTGACATCTGCTACAGCATTCTTATTGCTGTATGCTCCGAGCTTTTCCCTTATATAGCTTTCACTCAGTTCTTCCATGGTGATGATTCCCTTCATCGTACCATTATTCCTTAGAACTTTAGCTAAAGCTCTTGTATCGATTTGCTCCAGTGCCATTATCTTATGATTTCTCAAATAATCATCCAGATTGAACTCACATCGGAAATTACTGGGATAGTCACAGGCTTCCCTTACAATAAAGCCCTTCACCTTAGGCTCCTGAGACTCAATATCCTCTAGGTTCAGCCCGTAATTTCCGATTAATGGGTAGGTCATGCTGACTATCTGTCCATAATATGAGGGATCGGTAAGTATCTCCTGATATCCGGTCATTCCGGTGTTGAAAACAACTTCTCCGACAGCTTGCTGCAAATACCCGAAAGCTCTCCCCCCAAAAACCATTCCATTTTCCAATATTAGTTTTGCGTTCATACACATAACCTCCTAAAATACAAAAAATAAAGGATAACAAAGAGGATAATATCTAAACTCCCCTTGTCATCCTTTGGCTTTACAAGCTTCAATATGTTCATTTTTTCCCACGCAAATGGTGGTATAACTGCATGAATAAATATCATAGATTTCTCCTTTCTGGCCTCACAGGACCAATTTAAAGTTTACTATTATTACGAGTCTAGTTTACTCTTGATTAAATGTCAATAAATATATATTGTAAAAAAGACTACAATTAAAGCTCTTTAATGACCAAGGTAGTCTTTATAAAACTCGTTTAGGTCGCGTAACAAATTAAGGTGGAACAAACGCTCCTACTCGTTATAATGACTTGGTAGCTTATAAGAATATTTTCATGCTTCCGATTCTATCAAAAGCATCTCTCAATTTATCACCATTTACCTCTTTCCTGTCATATTTCATTTTTATTGCTTCCAGCTTTACCACCCCCTTTGTCTGTACAGCCACGATCATGCATGTTATGCATACATTTAAGGTTTAATATGCATTTTTATTCACTATTAGAACCTTTATAATGCATATATATAATATATAATGTATATTTATGCTTGTCAATAATAATATTTCTTAATTATTCAATTTAAGGATATCCAAAACAAGAAAAAGCACTACATTATTAAATGTAATGCTTTTATTTAAATTCTATCTGTTCCTGTGACTATACCGCGTCAGGCAAAGAATCCGGATGCCCGGACAAATCCAGCATCGGTCTGCTTATATCAATAATTTTGATGTTTGATTCAAAAAGATCCTCCAACCTATCCTTGAACTCCATACCCTTCTCATCCAAGAACTTCTTCGCAGCTTCATCAAGATGAAGCAATGGATAAAGAAATCCATCAGTCAACCTATTATTTTTAATATGCAGCACTTTGCTTTCTATCAGCTCATCCAACAGAGCTTCTACATTGCTCCTGCTCTGCAAGCCTAACAGATTGTAGTACCCCCACAAGGATTTCTTATTCAGCACATACAAAACCTTTTTCTGTTTGGAACCTCGCAGCAGACTGACAAAAAAGGCCTTTCCCCTCTCGCCGTCCAGTTCCGATAAGAGAGACAGCAATAAGTATTTATAGAATTCATCCATCGTTTACTCCTCCTTTATAAGAACATATGTTCTTATACACAATATACCATATATGTAAACTTTGTCAATATATACTAATTACTTTTTTATATAACGACAAAAAAACACTGCGTTCTCTTATCAAATGCAGTGTTTTCCTTTCAGATATTCTTATTATTCTATTTATCCTTTGCATAGTTGCTTAAACTAAGGGATAAGTAAAATCCTACAGCAAAGATGAATATACTGATTAAATATTTGAGATTGAATGCTATACCTGGGAATATTGCAATAATCGAACCCATTACAAAACCCAGTACAGCATAATATGTATATCCGTAAATCCTCTTGAACAGCAGGCTGATCAGCTTGGCAAACAGAACAATGCTCACTACAAATCCGGCTCCGACAGGCACAAGTACTGCCAGATCAATATTTGCAATTCCTTCAAGCACTACTTGATATGCGCCTATATACATCAGCACAAAGGAAGCACTTATACCAGGCACTATTGTCCCGAGGCCTATGATGGCACCGTATGCAGCGAGCTGCAATATCCCGGGCTTTACCTCCGGAATAATATTAATACCAACCTTCTCCAATGCTATAGCCAGTAAAGTCACACCAAATGCGATTATGCACGGAATAATATAAACCCTCTTAAAGCCCTTCTTGTTAGCCTGTTTAAGCACAGAGGGAAGTGTTCCAAGCATGAGCCCGATAAAAAGGTATTTAACCTGCACCTCATAGTGCAGAAAAAGATATTTCATGATCCTGCTGAAAGCCAATACTCCAACGCCACCCCCAAGAGCTATTGGGAAAAAGAATATTACGTTTTTCCTGAAATCCTTAAAAATACCTGCTATTGCATCTGTTATTTTTTCATATATGCCGAATATTACTGCAAGAGCCCCTCCGCTTACACCGGGTGCGACTGCACCAATACCGATAAATAATCCCTTAATAAAATCAGTTAGAAATTTCAACGTTGCCTCACTCACCTTTATGCTGATATTATATTAATAATGTGTCGTAGGGGCGGCCATTGGCCGTCCGCTCAGGTATTCCTTATAGTTATAGGTACGGTAACCACTGAAGACACTGGTTTTCCACGGATTCCTACGGAATAACACGGCTATTTTATATAATATATTGCTGCGTTAGAGAATTTTGATACTTACTATATTATCGATTATTACTAATGTTTCAGAATATTTTCCCCGCCGTGTATTCAGTGGGTTTCAGTGTTTTTCCGAAGGAAATCCGTGGTATCCGTTCCCCTGTGTCACATTCTTCTACTTATACGTTTCGTAATGCACAAAATCCTCAAGGGGCAATCGCAACGTGTCGTGTCTATCAGGCGATTCAGCAGCTTCACCTGCATAGCCTATGCCCAAGATATTCACCGGCTCAAGGTTCTCAGGAATATTAAATTCCTTTTTGAGCAACTCTGGATTAAAATGACACACCCAAAGAGTCCCCAAATTCAACTCAGTAGCTTGAAGCATCATATGGTCAGTAACAATAGCCACGTCTATTTCAGCTATATCTTTTCTATCGTAGTGCCTTTTCCAGGAAACATTGTGGTCTGCGCACACTATGATAACCAAGGGAGCTCCAAACATGTTAGCAGCTTTTTTCAGCTTTTCCAAACCCGCTGCTTCCTTTACTACAATCAGTCTTTGGGGCTGCCTGTTAGCTCCCGTAGGCGCCACCCTTCCTGCTTCCAGTATCTTCAAAAGCTTTTCTTCTTCAACCTTCTTAGGTAAATAATTTCTCACGGAGTATCTCTTTTTAGCCAGTTGCAAGAAATCCATACAATACACCTTCCTTAACTTATATCTTCTATAATATTTTACACTATTGCCATTTAAAACAAAAGCACTGCATTCAAATGAAATGCAGTGCTTTGATATTACTATGCTATTCGTTAAACTTCAACTGGATTAGCTCTGCAAGCTTGTTTACAGCTTCTTCTTCGTCAGGTCCCTGGGCTGATAAAGTTATTTCAGTTCCTTTAGAAATACCCAGGGATAAAACAGCGAGTATTGATTTTGCATTAACCTGTTTTTCCCCTTTTTGTACCATCAGTTCGGATTTGAATTTTGAGGCCATACTGACGAATATCGATGCCGGTCTCGCATGAAGTCCTGTTTCGTTTATTATTGTAACTTTTTTTGATATCATGTTTCCACCTCCCCTAAATATTCGATAAATTGCAAGCAAAATCGACAAATATTGTAAGTGCCAGACACCTCACAACAACCCCATATCCACTATACTCAGTGCTTGGCACTTTTTATTGCAAAAAAGATAATATTTCAAAACTAAAACAATATAAATCTATTGAATAGTTCTTTAAGGGGGATGTATATTGTGAGTATAAAGACGGTTAGTTTTTTTTATGAGGGTGATACAATTTATAATAATACGCAATATGTAATTAAAGCAAAGCAGCGGGATATAAACTCGAAAGTTGAAGTAGTCATTGAGGATATCGATGATATAAGAAATAGATTTGGACGAGAGTTTGACGATGTTTTTGAATTCTTTGAATGGCTCAAAAGTAAATAATTTTTAATGCCCAATAAAAAAGGTATCCTGAAAAGTAATCAATACCACCTTCCAGGATACCTTATTGTTATTCTTATTACTTAAAAACCTATCTTTACTGGAACAGCAATCTCTACACGATTTTCATAAGCTTTTTTAAGTGCGCCAATGAAATCGCCGTGACTATCACTAACGCTCATTGTTGCCCCGGATACTACATCAGCAACTGCTGCCTTTTCTTCTGCAGTAAGCTTTTCATATTTTGCCTTGTCTTCTGGTTTTGTTGTTTCTGTTGGAACCTTCAGAGGACGTTTGTTAAGATCTGAAGTATACTTAGCAACCCACTGTTCAATTTCAGCTATAGTCTTGCCTTTAAATAAATTCTGATAGAAGTTGGTCTGCTTATACCAGTCATTAGCTGGGTTCATGCCATATGCATCGCCACGTTCACGTTTTGATTTCCATCCATTGACTTCAGCTGCTATTGTTATATCAGTGTTCTTGGATTTGCCGGTTACTTTTGCATTCTCTTCTTTATGCTCTGATACATTATAGCCGGTTATTCCAGGCCATCCTGAGAAATGAGGCATGCTTGCACCATCATAGTTTGGAGTGGATATTTCTAAGGCATCATAGAAAACATTGACTACTCTTCCGTTCTCATCAAACATTGCGCTTGTCATTAAAACTGTGAAGGAGTAAACCTGAACACCATTAGCATCCTTGCCTGGTCCTACACGAAATGCAGGAGTCTGAGAAAACCCTTGGTATACTTTTACAGTTGTTGGAGCTACCAAGCTGCTTGCATCCGCTACAACAGCTAAAGCCATAACCAAAACGAGAACCAAAGATAATACTTTTAACTTTTTCATAGTAATCCCCCTTAAACTTTTTATTTATATGTATTTAACATATTCTTTGTATAATTATTATCATTCTAGTTACATTATAAGACTCCGTTAATTATTAGTCAACCATATTTATCCATCGTTTGATATTTAACAATCACAATAATTAAATAAGTATGATTAATTGATTATAATTTTAGAGTATATTTCAGTTTAAATAAATCCCATCACTCGCCATTAGTTATGTGACCAGTACATATTCTCTTTCCAAATGAAAATACTAGGTTAAGGGACTAATTATAGGAGTATAGGAGCAATATATGAGTCATTTGAATAATAGCGATAGGAAGCAAAGAAGCAATAACATTAAATCGAAAAGTCTATATAGTGATGGAACTATGGGACATGAAAACTATAAAATGCCTCTATGGTTTATAAAGAGCAGAAATGCAATATATTATATTCTGGGTGTCATTGAGATTCTGCTTGCATTCCGTTTCATTTTCAAGATTCTCGGTGCTAATTCGCAAAATATATTTGTGTCATTTTTATATTCCATGGCGGGCTTCTTTATAAAACCTTTTTCTGGGATTTTCAACTCTTTTCTACCTTACGGACTTGCTGCAAATTCTGTATTTGAGCCTGCTGCCATTATTGGAATGGTGGTTTATGCAGTACTGGCTTGGGGGTTGGTAGGTCTTATGAGGATGAACTTTTGAGCTATATTCTTTAAATAAATAAAAAAGCACTGAATTCTTTACGAACTCAGTGCTTTATAGCCTCCCAGGCCATAACGCAAGGCTGCACCTTTTGACTATAAACAGTTTTTTCGCTCAACTTATTTAATTATTCTTTTCCTCTACAAGCCCAACCCTTGCAGCATAAGCAATCACTTGGGATCTGTTTTCCAAATGCAGAAGCTCGAGTATCCTCCCCATGTGGTACTTCACCGTCCGTTCGGTAAGCCCAAGAGACTCTCCCACTTCCTTATAGGTTATACCCTTTGCTACCTTCTCCAGTACCTCCAATTGCCGTTCTGTGAGTCTATCATTCTTATTGTTCCTGAGTGCATCCTGTGAGACTTTGTCAACATCATAGCTTCTGAATTCCCTTAAAAGTTTGGCAGCAAGCCCCGGGGAAAAAGAAGCCTCGCCTTTTTCAATATCCGAAAGCATATTCACAAGCTCTTTAGCATTGGTGTTCTTCAAGAGGTATCCTGATGCCCCCCATTTAACAGCATTAAAGAGATCTTCATCCTCTTCTGATGTGGTCAAAATTACAACCTTGATATCAGGCATTTCAGCCTTTATCAGCTTCAGTGCATCCAGCCCGCTGCACTCGGGCATCTTAATATCCATCAATATAATATCCGGTCTCAATATCCTGGCTTTTATAAGTGCTTCCCTGCCGTTTTTTGCTGTACCTGCAACCTCTATTCCATGAGTTTCTAGAAGATATTGAAGACCTTCCATGAATAATGGATGGTCATCAACGAGCATCAGTTTAATTTGCATTTGTATTTTCCTCCTCATTGATCGGCACACTGAAAGCAACCCGGCTTCCCTTTCCTTCCTCCGATTTTATATCAATTTGTGCACCGATTTCCAATGCACGTTCCCTCATTATGCTCAATCCAAATTTGGTCTTAGTCATGCTATTATGCTGATTTAAGTCAAAGCCTCTTCCGTCATCCTCTACTGTGACACATAGTTGCTCCTGCGCAATTGAAAATGAGATTTTCACATGATCGGCTTCTGAATGTTTTCGAATATTGTTCAAAGCTTCCTTTATAATATTCAGTATATTAATCCTTACATTTGGTTTCAGTTCTTCTCCCGTAAATCCTGTGGGGAGCTTCAGTTTTACCTTTAAGCCGTACTGCTTCTCAAAGCTCACGATGTCCTTTGCCAATCCGGTCATAAAATTCTTTTCCATTGCAGTTGTATTCCTTGCGTTATGGATGTATTCCCTTATATCACTATGTGCTGATTGAGAAACATTCACCAGCTTGTCAAGCTTATGTGATACAATGTCGACATCTGCATTTATTAGCTCCTGCCTTATGCCTTGTGCCTGGAGATTAATAAAGCCCAGAACCTGTCCAAGATTATCATGCAGGTCTCTGGCAAGTCGTTCCCTCTCCTCTGTGACAGCAAGCTTCCACTGTTGTCTTAAGTATTTCTGCTGTTCCTGTTTTTTCTCAGTGATATCATAGGTTACAACCAGCCGGCCTATAAGTATGCCCTTGTGGTCAGTAAGAGGGGAAAAGAATACCTCATAAATCTTTGGTTCGCACTCTTTTTTTATTATAAACTCACTGTGAGTAATACTTCTGTCAGTACAGGATTTTAACAGCTCCGGAATTTTTCTGCACACTTCCTCTACTGTTCTTGCAGAAGTCTTCGGAATAGTATAGTCGACTATCTTTTTAAAAGCAGGATTAATGTCCAATACCCGATCCTGCAGATCCAACACCATAACCCCTGCATTCATGTTCTCAATCACTGTAGCTCGTGCTACGGGTATCACATCAAACAGCTTGTACCTGAAAATACCCCATGCAATAATCAAACCAGCCGGTCCAAAGAACAGCGGTGTAATGTCGAATCTTTTTATCGGACTGAGACCCAATACATATATAATGTTTGGTATTATAATTAGACTTAATCCAAAGAGCAGTGCAATCGCCTGCTTCCTGTAAACAGTATTCTTAAAAAATACCGCCTTTATGAGGAGTACCCACGCTGCAATATTCAGAAAGTGTGAGTAAAGGGCATGGATATAAAATACGGGGCCATATTTTTTATAGATAACCGGAAATGAGCCGCTGTAATCCATTTGCATGTCATATCTCATCAAGCCATGTATTCCATCCGTCCAGACAAGCAGTATGATAATTGTTGGAACAACTGCAATCCATAATACTTTTCTATTGTGAATCCAACGGTCGTAGCCTGTGAACTGCATGCACATTGCAAGCAAGGTTACAGGGGAATAGCAGTAAGCAAAATACTGCATATTTGCCCAAAAAAGCTTGGTGGAAAAATCAACGCTTGCCATTTCAAGCGCATTGCCTAAAGACCAAATTGTCACTACCATCATGCTAAGTATATAGCAGGTAGTGCCTTTCACCTTTCGCCGCACAAGTGCATATACTCCCAGGGATAGTGAGGCAAATGCAGAAGCAATTAGCGGCCACATATATGGAATATATTGATACTGCACAATCGCTCACCCCTTAAGAATACTTTTCTCAGCTTCCCGTCATATTAGTATTATACCATGGTATCACTTTTTTGGTAAAGCATGTAATATGCTGGCATATTACATCAAAAGCACTGTATTCCATTAACGAATACAGTGCTTTTGATATAATCACCACTTCAACCCTATGCATATACACATTGAATTTCATTTAACACCTTGTTAAAGGCATTCAGAGCAAAATCCAACTGTTCCTTAGTATGTGTAGAGCTATAGCTTGTCCTCAACAACGCTTTACCCTGAAGAACAGCCGGTGCAATAACAGGATTAACATATACACCTTCTTCTAAAAGCTTTTTGGCAAATATAAATGTCTTATAATTCTCATAGGTCATAACAGGTATTATAGGTGTTTGAGAATCTCCCAGAGGTATTCCCAGTTCCTTAAATCCAGTCCTCATGTATTCAGCATTATTCCAAAGGCGCTTAATTCTTTCAGGTTCCTGTTCAAGTATGGACAAAGCAGCTAAAGCACTAGCGGCATTAGCCGGTGGTATAGAGGCACTAAAAATAAAAGGTCTGGAATTATGTTTTACATAATGTATTATTTCTTCCTTTGCAGCAATAAACCCACCTAAGCTTGCGAGAGATTTGCTAAAAGTGGACATAATTATATCAACTTCATCTTCGAGGCCAAAATACTCTGCAGTTCCCCTCCCGTGTTCTCCCATAACTCCAAAGCCATGTGCATCGTCTACCATGACCCCTGCATTATATCTCTTGGCAAGTGCAACTATTCCAGGTAGATTTGCAATATCCCCCTCCATACTGAATACGCCATCGACAACAATAATCTTACCGGAATTCTTTGGAATGAATTTTAGTATTCTTTCTAAATCTCCCATATCGTTATGCTTAAACTTTAAGTTCTTTGCAAAACTAAGCCTGCATCCATCAACCAAACTAGCATGATTCCCCCTGTCAGATACTATGTAATCGTTTCTTCCGGCAATACAGGATAAGATGCCTAGATTGGTTTGGAATCCTGTACTAAAGGTCAATGCAGCATCTTTTTTTACAAAATTCGCTAATCGCTTTTCCAATTCTATATGTAAATTTAAAGTCCCATTAAGAAACCTTGACCCCGAACACCCTGAACCAAATTTCTCAGTAGCCTTAATAGTTTCCTTCTTCACTCTTTCATCAGCAGTAAGACCAAGATAGTTATTTGATCCCAACATTATTATCCTTCTGCCATACATGTTTACTTCGGTATCCTGACCTGACTCCAGCGCATGGAAATAAGGATATATGCCTGCTGCTATGGCGGCTTTAGCATCGGTATATTTATAGCACTTCTCAAAAATATCCCCCAACTTGTCCACCCCCTAAATAATCATCATTTTAATCATATATCATTTGCCTGTAAAAATTTGTTAGTTTGTGCTTGTACTATTAAATTTTCTTCGACATAATCGGCATTTATTAAGTTAACTTTATTTTGTGGGTTTCTAATCTTGGAAATGGAGTCACTGTCTCCTTGGTATTATTGAGTTGCTGCTTGCATAAGAAAAAAACACTGCCTCTCAAAAGGCAGTGTTTTGTATGAAAATCATATTATTTCCGAAAACGTCAAGGAGAGTCGTAGACCTTTTAATCAGTTAGCATGGGTCTTTACCCTTTACAATTGCTAAATGGCGTCCTTCTACTCCAATAAGGGAGGTTGCATCCATTGCCTTTATAAACCTCATGATATTATCCATTGTTTTATCCATATTACTCTTACCATGAAGTATTGCTTCATCCAGTAACATTGGCCTTTGGTTTATACTGAAAACTGTAGAAACACCCAAATCATATATATTCTCAATACCATCGCCAATATAACCCACAACCGCAACAACAGGAACGTCCAGAGGTTTCGCCCTCCTTGCGACTCCCGCTACCACCTTGCCCCTAAGACTTTGAGAATCAATTTTTCCTTCTCCTGTAAATATCAGGTCTGCGTCAAAAGCTATGTTCTCAAAATCAACTGTATCTAAAACAACGTCTATACCCATACACAAAGCTGCGCCCAAAAAAGCGACCATTCCTGAACCCATACCACCTGCTGCACCGCCCCCTTTTATATTCGCAACATCAATAAACAGGTCTTTCTTTATTACTTCAGCAGCATTAATGAGTCCTTCATCAAGCTCCCTTACCATGCTGTCATCCGCTCCCTTTTGAGGTGCGAATATATATGCCGCTCCCCTCTCTCCGTACATGGGGTTGTCTACGTCACACATCACGATAATTTCGATATCCTTAAGTAATGGCAGCATATCTGAATTATCTATCCTTTTAATTCTTTTCAAAGTGCCTCCCACAGGTATAAATTCAGAATTTCTATCGTCGTAGAATCTGGTTCCAAGCGCCGCAGCTGCACCTGCCCCCGCATCATTTGTACAGCTTCCGCCAAGGCCTAGAATGATTTTCTTAACTCCATTATTTGCCGCATGAGCTATAAGCTCTCCAACACCATAAGTCGTTGTTACTAATGGATTTTTATCTTTCCCGACCATTGGAAGACCCGCGCAAACTGCCATCTCAATTATTGCTGTTTTCCCATCAGCTAATATTCCATAGAAAGCACTAACTTTATCGAAGAATGGACCTGTGACATTAAGATTTATCCTCTCTCCCCCCAAAGCCGCTAAAAAACAGTCGACACTGCCTTCTCCACCATCAGCAACAGGTATTTCCACAACCTCACAATCACTAAAATGCTGAATTACCTTGCTTTTCATTATTTTGCATATTTCTTCTGAACTTAGACTGCCTTTAAAGGAATCAGGAATCAAAATCACCTTTTTCATATAGACCTCCGAGACTTATAAATAAAACTTCCATATCAAAATACTAGTCACTGATTTTATTGCATCAGTAACTAGTATTTTCACCTGCTAAATTACTCCGGTCCTGCTTAATAGCCCTCGAAGGAACACTAACCCTTCTTCCGCTTCTTTTTCAATATTTTTTGAATATGCCTCAATACTTATTCTATCCGGCATTCCACTTTCTTTAAGTTCTTCAAAAAAAGCACTGTATTCCTGACTGCGCTCAAAAGTGGCTATGTATCTATCCAATGTGCTTGCAAAATGAGCATGTACTATTTGCCCCCGCCCATTTTTTATATTCTGAACTGTTTCATTTCCGACTGCTAAGTGATAGTAATCTATCAAGCACTTGATATTTGTATGTCCCACCTGTTTAGCTATATCGAGTCCCTCTGCAAAAGTGGTGACTATGTTGCTTTCAATTCTATTCAGGTGTTCAATAGCAATATGAATTCCATTCTCTTTTACAATATCGCCAATATTATGCAGTCTATCTATCAATTGCTTTCTTGCTTCATTCATGTCTACACTTCTTGGAACGTTTCTTGCCCCGGCACTGCCAAACACTATTATTTCTGCTCCAAGTCTTTTTGCTCTTTCAACAGATTTCTTGGTATACTCTAAAAAGTCAAAGCTATTAAATTGCTCACCTATAAGCTTTATATGCGCGGGGTAAAAATTATTACATGCCTGACATTCTAATCCTGATTTCTTTAGCTTTGTCAATAAAGCCTCATAATCATCGCTATCTAACTGCATAATTTGTGCAAGTGGCAACTCTACATAGTCGTACCCGACTTTTTTGTATATATCAATCCATTCTGCACCAATTCCATCATTTTTTGTTGAATTCATATTTGCACATATACCAATTTTCATGTCGGATTACCTCTCATATTGTAATCATATTTAAACAATCTTAATAGGCAGTTATTTTCTGCCTATTAAGAAATGGACACCAATTACGTAGTGAGCAGATTATTCGCTCAGTGGTTTTACTTCTATTCCAGCCAATTTCTCATAATATCGTACAATTGCGCTATGATCAAAAGTACCCATCCCGTCTTTTTCTAAATCCAACATCATATCAAGTGCCTGCTCAGTAAGTGGCAGTGGCATCTCATTTGACTTACCTGCGTCAAGGGCATTTCTTAAATCCTTTATATGAAGCTCTATACGGAAACCTGGTTTAAAGTTCCTGTCAAGCACCATAGGAGCCTTGGCATCAAGGACTGTACTGCCTGCGAGTCCCCCTCTGATAGCCTGGTATACTCTTTTAGGATCCACTCCGGCTTTAGTTGCAAGCGAAAGAGCTTCACTCATCGCTGCAATGTTCAAAGCAACAATAATCTGGTTTGCAAGCTTTGTTATGTTTCCACTTCCTATTTCACCTACATAGACTGTACTGCTTCCCATGCAAAGCAATATATCTTTTACTTTATTAAATACCTCTTCCTTACCGCCTACCATAATCGAAAGTGATCCATCTACAGCTTTTGGCTCACCCCCGGATACCGGAGCATCAAGCATTTCTATCCCTTTTTCTGCAAGTATGCCAAAGAGTTTTTGTGAGACCGTAGGATTGATAGAACTCATGTCAATAACAATTGTACCGGGACGAGCACCTTCACAAACCCCATTCTCTCCGAGAAGTGCTTTTTCAACATGGGGTGAGTTCTGCAGCATTGTAATTACAATATCACTATTTTCTGCAACGTTTTTACAGCTTGTCCCTGTTTCCGCTCCACATTCTGCCACATTCTTAACTGAATCTTCATTTAAATCATAGACAATCAGCTCATATCCCTTTTTCAATAGATTCTTCGACATAGGTTTGCCCATTATTCCTAAACCAATAAATCCGATTCTTAAAGACATTTAATCCACCTCTTTCTATATCAATTTATGTACCTTGTCACATATTGCTTCTGCTGTAAGCTTGTACTCCCCAAGCAAATCTTCATGCTTTTCAGCCGATTGTCCGAACTCATCTTCAACTGCAACACATTCAACGGGCATTGCAGTACCTCTAAGAGCAAAAGCCACCGAGGCTGACAAACCACCTATTATTGAATGCTCCTCAGCCGTTACAACACCCTTGAAGCCTTGTGATAATTCACAGATCTTATTATATGGGAAAGGCTTCAGAGTACTTACATTTACAACGTGTACAGATATACCTTCATCTTCTAATACCGAAGCTGCTTCCACCGCCTTTGAAACCATAACACCACAGGCAAAAACCACAACGTCCTTACCTTCTCTGATAACCTCCGGTTCCCCTATTACAAACGGCTTATCAACATCACTCAGATCAGGCGTTTCTGATCTGGTATTTCTTATATAAACAGGTCCATTATGAGCCGCTGCAGCTTTTACGATTTTTTTTGTTTCAGTTGCATCCATAGGTACAAGAACTGTCATATTCGGAAGCGAGCTCATTATTGCGACGTCTTCAATACATTGATGTGTCGCTCCGTCACCGAAGTCAGAGAGGCCAGAGGATGAGCCCTGTATTTTTACATTTAGATTGGCAGTGCAAATTCCTTGTCTTATCTGGTCAAAGGCTCTGCCACCCGAAAAAACAGCAAAGCTGTTTGTAAATGGTATTTTACCGGCAAGAGCAAGGCCAGCTGCAAAGGATGTCATATTAGCCTCAGCTATTCCCATTTCAAAATATCTATCAGGAAATTCCTGCTTGAACAGACATGTCATTGTAGACTTTCCCAAATCAGCTTCAAGAACTACAATTCTTTCATCCTCATGCCCCAATTCTACAAGTGTTTCTCCAAATACCTGTCGTTGGTTACCCATTGTTTTACCTCCATAACTGTTTTAATTATTATCGATAGACTTCCATAAGTTGTTCATACTGTTCTTTAGTGAGCGTTCCGTTGTGGAATGCGGGATTATTTTCAGCGCATGCTATGCCTTTACCCTTCACAGTATTTGCAATAATTACAACAGGAGTTCCAGATAGGTTGTCCAATTTATCAAGGGTTTCCACAATCTCTTTCATGTTGTGACCATCACATTCCATCACAGTCCACCCGAATGACTCAAATTTATTTTTAATATTACTGCAACCTATAGATGTATCAATAAAATCTGTTGCCTGAAGGCCGTTTTTATCTATTATTGCAACAAGGTTATCAAGCTTGAATTTAGAAGCTGCCATTGCAGCCTCCCATATCTGTCCTTCCTGAAGTTCTCCATCTCCAACAACAGAATATACCTTTGCATTCACGCCGTCTATCTTATATGCTGCAGCAATTCCAGCTGCAATTGATAATCCCTGTCCAAGGGAGCCGGTATTTCCTTCTATACCTTTAAGTTTTCTTACATCGGGGTGTCCTTGCAGCCTGGTATGAAGTTTTTTAAAGCTTTTAAGTTCAGTTTTATCAATATAACCCGCCTCTGCGAGGCACGCATATTGAGCAGGAGCAGAATGACCCTTGCTCAGAATGAATATGTCCCTACCCTTCATATCAGGTTCCTTTGGATTATGCTTCATCTTATAGAAGTATAGAGCTGCAGCTACATCTGCAATTGAACATGATCCGCCGAAATGCCCCGCTTTTCCATGCCCTATCATTTCAATAATGTTGCATCTTACATTCTTAGCTTTTTGTTCAAGATATTCTATATTTGGCATAAAAATCAACTCCAATTTATTTATAAATATGCTATATATCAGACACAATATTGATTAATAAGCTTTTTCAGGTATGAGGCTGTTTGCATGGCACACTCATCCACATTTTCAGCAGGTACAAGTCCTTCTGATAAAAATCCTTTATAATCTATTACATTAAGCAATTTAATCAGCTTCACAAAATCAAACTCTCCGTGTCCTATTCCGGCAGGCCACCGGTCACTGTCCGAAAAATGAAAGTGTCTTACTATATCCTTTGCTTTTATAATGCTCTCCTCAAGACTTTTATCTTCAATATAAATATGGTATAAATCAAGTAAGAGTCCAAGGTTCGATGCCCCTACCCTATTTATTATGTCTATTCCATCATCCGTTGTATTTATAAAATTAATTTCAAACCTATTGGTCGGTTCAAAATTAATTCTTACATTGTGCTGACCCGCATATTTGCATCCCTGCTTCATTATTTCGACAAACATGTCTCTAGTATAGGAGATTGGCTTAAAATCTAATGCTCTTCCCCTGAACAAACCTATGTTTACCGGACAGTTGAAATTTTCTGCTATATTAACCATAGCCTTTAATTTATCAAAGGCTTTAAGCCTTACTTTTTCATCTTCATGTACAAGTGTTAATCCATATTCCATAGCCATACGTCCGCTGTTTATGCAGGAAAGCCTAATATCGTTATTTTTCAAAGCCGAATCAAGTCTTTTCCAATCAAATGCTTCCGGATCACTTATAATTATTTCTACTGCATCAAAACCAAACCGCGCAGCCTTCTCGACATTTAACTCTATTTCATCATGATAGAGATGCGCACATGGGATTTCGGGCATACCCTTAGTTCCTATGAACAACGATGTCTGTATCATAAACATCTTCCTTTCTTATCTCCTAGGTATGGTACTAATCAAATATAAGCACTATTTTGCCAACGCTGCTTATATTATCCTTGGCATATTTAAACGCTTCAACAACATTGTCAAACTTAAACCTGTGCGTTACCAACAATTCCGGATGTATTTTGTTATTATTTGCATCTGCTATAATCTGAGGAAATACATTCATACTGTTTCTCGAGCCCAGAACAGTCATTTCGTTTTTAGTAAAATTAATTCCTGTGAACGCTACCTTATCATTGGTAAGACCTACTATTACTATCTTACCCCCAGAGGCTACAAGGTTCTCAGTATTCTCCATGACCTTTGTAACTCCTGTGGCTTCTATAACAATTCCTGCTCCCTCATTATCGGTAAGCTGCATCACTCTTGTATTAACATCCTCTGTTAAAGGGTTTATTACTTCATCGGCCCCCATTTTTTTTGCAAGCTCCAGTCTTGCCAATGAAGTATCTACAGCGATTACTCTTGCTCCCAGTAACTTTGCGTAATCAGTAATTGTTAATCCAATTGCCCCAACTCCAAGAATCAAAACAGTTTCCCCCGGTGTTATTTCCGCCCTGTTGCTGCAATGTGCGCCGATTGAATATGGTTCTAGCGCCGCAGCCAAATCAAAGGGCATATCCTGTGGGATTTTATGAAGGTTTTTAGTTTCAACTGCTATATATTCCGCAAACCCGCCATCAGTATGTGCACCTATTACCTGAAGCTTTGTACAACAATTGTATTTTCCGTGTCTGCATGGATAACACTTTCCGCATGCTTTGAGTGGCTCAATCACAACATGATCTCCAACCGAGAATCCAGACACATTCTCACCCAGCTTTACTATTTCCCCTGCGAATTCATGTCCATGTATACGAGGGTAGTTCTTATAAGGATGTGTTCCTTCATAAAAATGCACGTCACTTCCGCATATACCTGCCGCTTTAACCTTGACAAGTACGTGATCCATTCCACAATCCGGTGTGCTGACTTCTTCTAAACGCATATCAAAGGGTGCATATAAGACTGCAGCTTTCATAAAAAACGCCTCACTTCATTTATCAATTCTTTTTAGAGTCAAGGACAGGTATACATCCCTGTCCTTGACAATTGTTCTATTTTTCGCCTTTAAATGCTTTAACATTGTCCTTATCAACTATAAATATTCCTGTATTAATATTCACGGGTATATTAGTTACTCCGAGTGCTTTGTCGTCTTTGCTTATTGTTGCTGGTGAATGGTTCATATCATAAAGCAATTTTGCACCGTAGTATGTAAACAGCTGTCTCTTCTGACCAACGAGAGAATTGAATACTCCTTCTTCAAGCAGTCCAATCTGTGCTGCGTCAACATTCATGCCTGTTACTGCTATTTTCCCTGCTTTGCCTGCTTCTTTAAGAGCTGTTCCTATACCCGGTGTTGCTCCGTCAAAGCCTGAGATTCCTGCTATGTCAGGATAAGCTGCCAATATATCTGCTGTAACTCTTGCTGCAACCTCTGGGTTGGACTCTGAGTTAAATGCATCTACAACTGTCATATCCGGATAAGCCTTCAGGTACTCCTTGTAACCCGTCAGTGCAAGCTCCATGTTTTCAGCGCCTTTTATATATACTACAGCTACTTTGCCTTTGCCTCCGGTATGCTTTACCATCTGTTCAGCATGTGCTATACCAACATCATACCAATCAGTTCCTATAAAGGCTTGTCTCTTGGAAGTACTTATGTCAGCGTCTACAACCACGCAGGGGATTCCTGCTTCAACTATCTTATTTATCCCACCTGTAAGGGAGGATTCCATACCAAGCACCATTATTCCGGCTGGTTTTCTTGCGATAACTTCTTCTATTGTTTTTACTGTACCTGCGATGTCATATTCTGATGGACCAGCTATTGTAACCTTTACTCCATACTCTTCACCGAACTTTTTCAATCCAACCTGGTCGTTTTCAACGAATAACGGGAAACCTGACAAGCAGCTTATCCAAACATACTCTTCATTGGATACATCAACCTTATCTGTGCCGCTGGCTGCTTCCACCGGTGGTGCAGGCTGTTCTGCTGCGCAGCCTGACAACATCATAACCAATACCATTGTGAGGGTGAGCAATAAGGAAAGAACTTTTGGATAACTTTTTTTCATGATTAATCCTCCTCTTTTAATTGACAATAGGTTGCTATTTTTAATTTTTAACTCTTGTACGCTTTGTTATAAAGACGTCAAGAGTAATAGCCAGCATCAATATTGCACCGATTACTATACTCTGCCAGTTTGTAGAAATCTTCGATATAACCATCAGGTTATTTATAAGCCCCATAAAAAGCGTGCCAAGTGCTGCTCCGACTATTCCGCCTTGTCCACCTGCCAGGCTTGCTCCACCAAGGATACAGGCTGTTATTGTTCTCATTTCCATGCTCTGGCCTGTTGAAGACACAGCTGCTCCAAGTCGAGAAGTAAGTATTATACCTGCAAGACCGGCCAACCCCGATGAAATCATGAAAGAAATGATTCTCATCTTTACCACATTTATTCCTGATAGCATTGCTGCTTTTTCATTTCCACCTATATAGAAATATCTCTTGAAAAATTTCGTTTTAGTAACGAGTAAATAGAAGATAAAAACCAAAACAAGCATGTACCAAACTGGTATTCTGAGACCCAAGAACTGAATATCTGCTATTTTGATAAACTCCTTGGGAAGGTTGGCTATCCCCGAGCCGGCAACAAGCATTGCAACTCCTCTTATAATACCCATCATCGATATACCGACAATCATCGGATTAACACCGACTTTTGCGATCATGACTCCATTAAAAAGACCAATTGCCAAACTAATCAGCATAGCGATTGCAATTGCGACCCAGGTGTTAACGTGCTGATAATAAACCAACCTTGCTGCAACTGCACCAGACAATGCTATCACCGAGCCGACTGAAAGGTCAAAAACACCAGAGATCAGTAATATCATCATACCTATCGCAACTATTGTATCAATTGACATGTTTAAGATAATTGCTCTAAAGTTTGCAGCTGTCGGGAAGGTTCTGTATATCATACCTGCAACAATTGAAACTATTAGTATGAGAAAAAACAAGGTAATTGTTCTGTTCTTTAGTATATAAAGGCCTATACTCTTAAATTGATTTACAAGTTTTTTGTCATTATTAACAGATGTAAATTGCTTTGAGTCCAAATAAATCCCCTACCTTTACTCAATTGTTAAATCCGGAAGCCAACTGCATAACCTTTTCTTCAGTTGCTTCTTCTCTATTTAGTTCCCCCATTAGTGCACCATTGTACATAACAACAATCCTGTCACTAATCGCCAGGACCTCAGGAAGATCCGATGATATGACTACAATGCTTGTACCACTTGCAGAAAGCTCCCTGATTATCTTGTATATCTCTGATTTGGCACCTACATCTATACCTCGGGTAGGCTCATCAATTATGAGTATGTTAGAATTAACAAGCAGCCATTTCGAAAAAACAACCTTTTGCTGGTTTCCTCCTGAAAGTTCTCCAACTTTTTTTTCTACGCTTGGCGTTGCTATATTAAGCTTTTTCTTGTATTCGTCTGCTACAATGTTAATTTTCTTAGGATGAATCATCCCGTTAGTGCATATGCTTTCAAGTTTTCCGGAAATAATATTTTCGGCAATGCTCATGCTTAAGAATAAGCCCTGTTCTTTTCTATCCTCCGGCAAATAGCCGATTCCATTGTTTATTGCTTCAACAGTATTCCTTATTCTTGTTTCCTTACCGTTAATATAAATTTCTCCGGAGATTATCGGATCAGCTCCGATTATCCCCCTGAAAAGCTCAGTTCTCCCAGCTCCTGCAAGCCCTGAAAATCCAAGAATTTCACCTTTACGGAGCTTGAATGTGATATCTCTAAATTTGTATGACGTCATATGTTTAACTTCAAAAACTATTTCATCTTTATAGTGTGATAAATATGCATCAACCTGCAGATCTCTTCCTACCATCATATTAATTATTGTATTTATGTCCAATTCTGTGATTGATCGCGTTCCAACATATTTACCATCCTTAAGTACTGTGACTGTATCTGCAATTTCGAAAAGCTCCTGAAGACGATGTGAAATATATATGACAGAAATACCTTCACTTTTCAGTTTTCCAATAACCTCAAACAAGACTTTTGTTTCACGTTCAGTTAATGCAGCCGTAGGTTCATCAAGTATCAGTATTTTGCTCTTATATGATAATGCCTTCGCAATTTCAACCATTTGCTGTTGTGCTGGTGTCAAGTAACCAACAATATCAGTAGGCTGCACATCAAGTTCTATTTCGTCGCAAAGCTTTTTAGTCATCTCGTTCATTTTTTTATTGTTAATAAAACCGAATTTATTAGTATACTGCCTTTCAACAAAAATGTTTTCAGCAACATTTAGATTTGGCACAAGGCTTCTTTCTTGATAAACAACACTTATACCAAGCTCAAGGGAGTGTGCGTGATTTCTGATTTCAAGAGCTTTTCCTTCTATTTCTATGGTTCCTTCATCCTTTGAATAGTTACCGGCTAGTATATTCATAAGTGTACTTTTTCCTGCACCATTCTCACCACATATAGCATGAACTTCTCCCTTATTAATTTCAAACCCAACATCTTTTAATGCTTGTACTCCGGGAAAGGCCTTGCTTATGCCACTAAGTCTCAAGAAAACTTCTTTCTTATCCATAATCAAACCCCTTATATCTTAAGTCTGTATACCTCTTTTACAGTTTTATACATTATCTGTTCAAGTTGTGCCGGATCTTTTACTGCTTGCTTGTATTTTGCAATCTCAACAGGTGTATTTGGAATCATATCTGACGAGAACATTAACTTGGAAGCTCCAATTGTACTAATGAAGTTTTTAATGTTTAAAACATTTACCCAGCTTGGTTCCAGATAAACGTTTTTGAAGGTTTTTGCAAGGTAAAGCGCCTGTTGGGAGAGTAAATCCTGTCCAGCATGGGCTAGTACAATTTTCAAATCCGGAAAGGCTTCTGCAGCCGGTATAATACTTACAGGGTCTGAAAAAGGCATTCCTGCTCCAGTATGTATCATAACCGGGACATCTAGAGATTTCGCTATCTCATACACAGTAAATGCGTCTTTGCTCGCAGGATGTACTGCATGAGCAATGGGTGTGATTTTTATTCCTACAAATCCAAGTTCTTTAACGCAGCGTTTAGCCTCTTTTTCATAATCCTCCGGTCTGAAATGAGGATCCATTGAAATCATTCCCCAAAATCTACCTGGATTATCAGTACAGAATTTATGAATCCTATTATGTATTTCCATTGTATCTTCAATATAAGGTCTTGGTATTAAAGGCTGTACAATTCCACCAGTCACACCAAACTTCTCACACGCTTCAATCAGCTCCGCCTCTGTTTGCTCCTTATCGAATACATAGTCATAACCTAGATGTAGATGTGCATCTAAAATCACAAAGTTCCCCTCCCATATTGTGTGGTCAATTGTTTCCATTGATTAATAGAGTTCTTAACTTTCTCAACAGCATAATCCCTGTCCTTCTTTTTAAATGCTTCAATCATCTCCTCGTGCACATTAATTGAATACTTGGCATTTTCCTTATAATTTTGATAGGTGGCTTCTATAGTAGATCCTAAAAAGTCTACAACATATGAATATATCATCTCGACAAGAACGTTGTTAGTGATTTTGCCCATCGCTTTGTGAAATAAAATATCCATTTTACCCAGCTCAACACAGTTTCCTTTTTTGCTGTAAACATCCTTCATGTCCTGGTTTATGCCTTCTAAAATTTTTATGTCATCCTCTGTAGCATTTGTAATTATCAGTTCTCCGACTGCCATCTCAATGAACTCCCTTAGTTCAAGTAATTCCCTTAGGGATGCCTCACTGGTAAGCATTCTAAACATCAACGGGTCAATAATTGCTCTGCTTGTATCCTGTGTGGCATAGGTTCCGTCACCCCGTTTAATTTCGACAATACCTATTGCATTCAGTATCTTCATTGCCTCTCTGACAGAACCTCGACTCACTCCCATCATCTCTGCAAGTTCAAACTCTGATGGCAGTTTGTCTCCGGTAGCAATCTGCTTACTGATTATTAACCTTTTAACGTTATTAATAACCACATCTACAGCTGACTCTTTTACCTTTGAAATAACCTTAAATTCACTCATGTAAAATCTCCCATCCTTACCTTTTATTGATAATTATACCAAATAAGGTGAACTTGTTAAATGCTGCCAGTATTTGTAATTCGCCTATAATATACTATCAATCAGTTGATATGCATTTTATATATATTTGCCTATAGCTTGTTTAAGATATTCAATACTTTGTTTTGCCCAATTCAATTCTTTTTCAATTGTTTCTTCTATGCAATTTGTGTAAGGTGTCCACAATTCCAGTACTATATTGACATCCTTTTCTATTGCAAGTTCTATAACCTTGCTGCAGTCAAGCATTCCCTGGCCTGCAGGGGTGCCAACTATTGAAAAGCCCATTTGGTGGCCCACTCTTTCAACAGCAAAGTCCTTTAAGTGTATGTTTCCCACATATCGTGACAGCCTTTCTATAACATAATCCGGACTTTCCAGCGCTCCAAATGAATTCACAGTATCCAGACATATCTTTAGGTTCTCGCTTTTTACACCTTCGATAACACTGATGAGTTCACCTATTTTATGCTTATCATGATTCTCTATTACTATTACGATGTCTTCTTCTTCAAATCTCTTAATGATACTTTTGAAATTACTCTCAGCTTCCATTATAGTCACTGGCTGAAATGTTGAATGGATAATCGTTCGAAGTGTCTTAGCCCCAAGGATTTTACAGATATCCAAGAACTTCAGCAGATGGTCTGTTTCAGTTCCCCTTGTGCCAACCTCAAGTATGATACCTTTAAAGTCCGCAAAGGCTTTAATTTTACCCAGCTCCTCTTTTGAGAAGTTTTCCAGCTTAATATTGTCGCATATTTGTAGTAACCCTATTCCGTAGTCACTTGCCTTTTTGATTAACTCAATACTATCGAGCATATTCCTATGCTCAAATCCCGGAACCCCTACCGACCAAGTATATGTGTAGCTTGATATCCCAAAAACCACAGAATCACCTCATAATATACGTCAGACGTTTTGTTGTTTGCGATACATTAAACATCATACGTTTAATGTTTAATAAAATCATATCACCCATATTTAGAATTGTCAATACAACTTTTATTACTAGTCCCTAGCCTTGCAGCAGAGCAGCTGCATGGTATTATGCATTTAGTTCATTGACAAAATTTATTTCTAGATTTATTATTGTACTATACGTATGACGTTTAATGTTTCCATCTTATAGTGGTTTATAAAATTTATAGTGCGAGGTGTAACCTAATGAATCAAAACTTATCTATTACAATCGTTGGTGCCGGAGGCAAAATGGGGTGCAGAATTGTAGATAATCTTGTCAAATACGACTATAAACTACACTTTTGCGAAACTGGTTCTAGTGGTATAAAAAATCTTGAGGATAGGGGTTTAAAAGTTACCGAGACAAAAGATGCCTTAGCTGCAAGTGACTATATTATTTTAGCTCTTCCTGATGCCTTGCTTGGGAAAATCAGCCACGAGCTTGTACCAGCTTTGACACCTGGAACTACAGTAATTACCCTTGATCCAGCTGCTGCTTACGCAGGAGAATTATGTACAAGAGATGACTGTACCTTCGTTGTAACACATCCTTGCCATCCACCTCTATTCGGAGAGCAGGAATCAGATGAAGCACGCCGTGACGTTTTTGGTGGAATAGCTGCAAAACAAGACATAGTCATTGCGTTTATGAGTGGAGAGTTTAATAAATTCGAGATAGCTGAACAAATTTGTATTTATATGTTTGCTCCTGTTGTGACTTGTCACAGGATCACTGTTGAACAAATGGCATTGCTCGAGCCAGCCGCTGCTGAAGTAGTGATTGCATCTGCAGTATGCATTATGAAGGAAGCCCTTGATGAAGCTATTAAAAGGGGCGTCCCCGAAGCCGCCGCAACTTCCTTCCTCTTAGGCCACATTCAGGTACCTCTTGCAATTGTTTTCAAGAGCACAAATCCATTTTCTGATGCGGCTAAAATTGCTGTCCAATATGGAATGGAGAAGATATATAAAGAAAATTGGAAAGAGATATTCGAACCTGAAAATGTCAAGGAGGTCTTGACTCGTATGCTTCATCCTAATAAGCAAGTGTAATATTGATTATTTTATTCCATCGAAAATTGATTATGGTGGCAAATATCATAGCATTGAAAGGTGGAGGTAGTTAAAATGAGTAGAAAATATACCATTGGAATCGACTTTGGTACACTGTCCGGACGTGCTGTGCTGGTTGAGACAGAAAGCGGAAAGGAAGTTGCTACAGCGATTAAAGCATATCCCCATGGTGTTATGGATGAATATCTGCCGGATTCCGAAACCATACTGGAGCATGACTGGGCTTTGCAGCACCCACAGGATTACCTTGATGTTTTGGAAGAAACCATACCTGAGGTGTTGAAGGAAGCAGGCGTCAGTGCAGAAGATGTCATTGGTGTGGGGATTGATTTTACTTCCTGCACCATACTCCCTACCGATGTCAATGGAACACCCCTATGCTTTATTGAAGAATACCGCTCGAGCCCCCATGCTTATGTAAAGCTATGGAAACACCATGCTGCACAGGATGAGGCGAACGCACTTAACCGTATTGCAGAAGAAAGAGGAGAGGATTTCCTGAAGCGCTATGGCGGGAAAATCTCATCTGAGTGGGTTATACCGAAAGTATGGCAAATACTCAATGAGGCTCCTGATATTTATAGCAACGCCAGCAGGATCATGGAAGCGACAGATTGGGTTGTTTTGCAGCTTACAGGCCAGGAAAAGAGAAACAGCTGCACTGCCGGATATAAAGCCATATGGCACAAGCAAAAGGGCTATCCTTCAAAAGAGTTTTTTAAGGCATTGGATCCAAGACTCGAAGATTTGATAGAAACAAGGCTTAGCTCGGATATCTTGCCGATAGGCACAAAAGCCGGATGCTTAACCGAAAAAGCAGCAATACTTACAGGATTGAAACCGGGGACTGCCATAGCTGTAGCAAATGTTGATGCCCATGTGGCTGTTCCTGCTGTTGGAATCACAGATGAAGGTAAAATGCTTATGGTTATGGGCACTTCTACCTGCCATATCCTTCTAGGTACCGAGGAAAAGATTGTCCCTGGCATGTGCGGTGTTGTAGAAGATGGTGTAATTCCTGGTTATTTTGGCTATGAGGCTGGTCAATCCTGTGTCGGTGATCATTTTGAATGGTTCGTGGAAAACTGTGTACCTGAGTATTATACCCGTGAAGCAGAGGAAAAAGGTATCTCGATTCACACCCTGCTTACAGAAAAAGCAGAGAAGCTGGCCGTCGGTGAAAGCGGACTGGTCGCTCTTGATTGGTGGAACGGAAACCGTTCTGTTCTTGTAGATGTGGACCTCACCGGAATGGTTCTGGGATGCACCCTTTCTACAAAGCCAGAGCACATATACCGGGCACTGATAGAGGCGACTGCATATGGGACAAGAATGATTGTGGATACCTTTAACGAAAGTGGAGTCCCTATCAAAGAACTGTATGCAGCGGGTGGCATTGCCGAAAAAAATAGGCTCATGATGCAGATATACGCCGATGTCACCAATATGGAAATCAGGATATCAGCATCACCTCAGGCTCCCGCCCTTGGAGCGGCAATGTTTGCAGCCCTTGCCGCCGGAGAGGAGAACGGAGGATATGATTCTATCGTTGAAGCTGCCAAGCATATGTCCAAAGTCAGAGCTGACTACTACAAGCCAATACCGGAAAATGTCGAGGTATACAATAAGCTCTATGGTGAGTATAAAACTCTTCACGACTACTTTGGCCGGGGAACAAACGATGCCATGAAGAGGCTTAAAAATATAAAAGCTGAAGCGAAGCAGAGGTGTCTCAAATGATATTGAAAAAACTAAAGGAACAAGTTCTGTCAGCGAATCTGGAACTCCCCCGGCGTGGTCTTGTCACCTATACCTGGGGAAATGCGAGCGGCATTGACCGTGAGCAAAACCTTGTCGTTATAAAACCCAGCGGCATCTCCTATGAAGAGCTCAGAACAGAGCATATGGTCGTTGTCGACTTGGACGGGAATGTAGTAGAAGGCAAGCTAACCCCTTCTTCCGATACCCCGACGCATTTGATCTTATACAAACATTTTAAAGAAATCGGCGGCGTAGTACATACTCATTCAAAATGGGCAACAATATGGGCACAGGCAGGCAAATCCATTCCTGCTCTGGGGACTACCCATGCAGATTATTTCTACGGCAGCATTCCATGCACCAGAAAATTGACTGTTGAAGAAATAGGTCTCGCATACGAAATAGAAACCGGTAATGTTATCGTTGAAGCCTTTAATGATACAAATCCTATTCATATACCAGGCGTTATTGTCAATAACCACGGACCTTTTACCTGGGGAAAAGATGCCATTGAGGCTGTACATAATGCTGTTGTTTTGGAAGAGCTCTCAATGATGGCCTATCATACCTACTGTCTATCTCCTGGGTTGGATGCCATAAATCAGAAGCTGCTTGACAAGCACTTTCTGAGGAAACACGGTTCTAAAGCTTATTACGGGCAAAAATAGACTGCAGCAATGGTTAATTCTGTAAGAAAGCACTGCATCCCAGATGCAGTGCTTTCTATGTAACTTGATTAAAAACCATTATAAATAAAATAAGAACCAAAGCAATCGCAAATATGAATATACCGTAGATAATGCTGTTAAACCTGTATCGCAGGCGTTGGAACATCATTCCCAAATTTTCTTCTATTATTTTATCTGAAGCTGGTTTTTCTGCAGCTGGTGGTTTAGCAATACTCGTCGCCTTTCTGGTAAAAAGCTGCTGCAAAAACTCTCCCATATAATTTTCGTACCTTTTTTTGATTTTTATTTCACTGATGTATTTTATTCCCGCGGCAACCCACTCAGTAGGCTTCAATACTGCTGAATCAATGACACTAAAAACAGCCAATCCTGACCAGTACATAACTTTGCCCAAAGGGATGTACAAAACGTCTTCCAGGTTTAAGCTGTCGGGTATAGGATTGAAATACACCCATTCGCCTTCCGTTTGCTTTCTGCAGAACTTCCTGAGCACCAGTATAAATGCCCCGGCACCGATAGCTAGAGTCACCACCGCACTATATATGTTTTGCATTGTATAGACCTTGATTTCAAGTGCGCCCTGATGATCGCTCAAGTAAATCAAAGCTCTGCTGATACTGCTCAGTACCGGTCCTGGGATAAAACTCACCAGAACCACACACAGGCTCAGAATGATTGGCGGTATCAACTCCCGGATGTTCATATACTTTTTGTATTGTCCGTAATACTCCGCATTATTTTCAACAAATACAGTAATAAATATTTTCAGCATGTATACCACCGTTAATGCACTACAGACTACAAAAAGGATTTCTGCCCCCCATAAAAGCCTGCTGTCATATATATGCTGCGCTTCCACCAAGGCTTCATGAAGCAGTGATTTGCTGGTAAAGCCGCTGAAGCCGGGAACTCCCGTCATGCCCAGCAAACCTACAAAGAATGTCAGCTTGAGCAGATGCTTGTTTTTACCGAAGCCCCTCAATACATTAATATTCATTTCACGCAGAGTCATATATATTACCCCGGCGCTTAAAAACAGCAATACCTTGAATAAGGAATGATTGATTATATGCAGCAGTGTACCGTATACCGCGATTGCGCTATGCTCCTTCAACAGTCCGATAAGCCCGATCCCTACGATGATATACCCGATTTGACTCATACTGCTGAATGCCAGAATCCTCTTAAGGTGCTTCTGACAGACAGCCAGCAGTCCTCCGGTCAGCATGGTCATTAATCCCAAAAACAATAGAGTCGCTGAAATATATATATCTCCCTTCATAATTACCACTGAGACCAATATAATTCCAAAAACTCCGGTTTTCGATAGTATTCCAGAAAGCACGGCGCTGGCCGAAGAAGGCGCTGCAGCATAAGCCTGTGGTAACCACACGTGCAGCGGCATCATTCCTGCTTTCACACCGAAACCGACGAGCATCAGTGCGGCAATCACATACCGGATAGCTCCCATATTCTCGATTCTGCCCGGCAGCAAATCAATATTCAAGGTGCCGGCATAGTCATATAAAAGAAACAGTCCCATTAACAAAAACAGTCCGCCGATAATCGCCGCTGTAATATAGCTTGCTCCTGCCTTATGGGCGTATTGATCCTCGTCATGTATCACCAGCAGGTAAGAAGAAAGAGACATCAGCTCGAAAAAGGTAAAAAGATTCAATAAGTCTTGTGAAATAAAGATGCCGACGGTGCTGCTCAAGGTAAGTGTAAAGAAAGCAAAGTACCGATTCCTGTTCTTATATTTAATAAGGTATTGTGTGGAGTAATAGGTCGTCAGCAGCCAAATAAAAGAGGTAAGAAAGACAAAAATATACCTGAAGTCATCCAGCTTCAAAAATAAGCCCTCTCCCATTATATCGGGTATTACCACATATATCGGACCATTTTTCAGGTATACAGAAAGCAAACAAACTACAGCAAATTCAACCAGGTTAACCGCTATGCCGAAGAGATTTCTCACACGCTCATGCTTTCTCCCGATTAGCCAGCCTGCCAATGCACCTACCATAGGAAAAATCAATATAAATAACAACAAAAATTGGCTTAGCATTTATATCACCTCAACAGCAATTTTTTTGATAAAATCCAAAACCAAATTGGGGAATAATCCGAGAAGTGCCGCAATGACAGTCAAAAACACGATAGGTACAAGCATGTTCGCCGGAGGGTCCTTCTTTAACCCCGATTGTTGATAGTCATCCCCCGGGAAAAATGCCGCTATGATGATTGGAATCAGGTACGCCGCCGTAAGAAGCGCACTTGCCAGAAGAATAATGACGAAGATGGCACGGTTTTCGTGCAGCCCGCCCAAGGCCAGGTACCACTTGCTTACAAAACCGTTGGTGGGAGGAATCCCGATGAGAGAGACCGCCGCGATGGAAAAACACCACATGGTAACAGGCATTTCCTTACCAATCCCTTTGATATCATGGATGGTTTTCTTACCTGTCATATGCATCACAGCCCCAACACAGAAAAACAGCGTTATTTTGATGACAGCATGATTAACCAGGTGCATTAACCCCCCTGTCAGACTATCTCTATTTAAAAGAATCAAGCCCAGTATGATATAGCCCAATTGACTGATGGTGGAGTAAGCAAGCCTTTTTTTCAAATTTTCCTGATGAAAAGCCAATATAGAGCCTAAAAGAATGGTTATAAACACCAATGTCCCGACGAAATAGGTGCCGTTCATGTCTTTTACAACCTGAGTGCCGAATATATAATACGTAACTCTGGCTAGTGCAAATACCCCCGCTTTGACAACAGCTACTGCATGAAGCAGCGAGCTGACCGGTGTCGGCGCCACCATAGCAGAAGGAAGCCATGAGTGCAGTGGGACAACAGCTGCTTTTACGCCGAAGCCGATAAAGAAAAGGAGATAAGTAACAAGCAATAGGTCATGGGATTCCGCCCCGATCGTACTTAAAACGCCGAAACCGGTAAAGTTGAAATCACTTCCTGACAGATATAACAGTACAATACCCGCCAGAACTAATGCCGCTCCGAAAAAGGAATATACCAGATACTTTCTGCCTACCTGCATCGCTTCTCTGCTCCCACTATGAATAACCAGCGGGAATGTAACCAAGGTCAGAAATTCATAAAACAAATACATTGTAAAAAGGTTCCCGGCAAATGCAATACCAAGTGTAACCCCAAGGGTTGCCGTAAAAAAGGTAAAGAAGCTTTTCTCCCTTCCCTCGTGCTTCATGTACTCAAAGGAGTAAAAAGTCGTACAAATCCAAAGCACTGAAACCAATGAGCCAAAAAGCATCCCCAGCTTATCCACTTTAAAATAGATATCCAGTATTTGGTTCATTTTAATAAGATGCAGTTCCGGTGAGGCTGAAGACCCGAACACCCCCAATACCAGCAGGAAATTGACAACAATCACCATTGCAGTAAACCCATTTCTGCCGGTTCTTGTTTTGAAGGGTATTAAATTGAGTGCAACAGCTGCTGCAATTGGGAATAGTACCGGCAATAATACAAGGATATTCAATGGTGGTTCCTCCAATTATCAAAATTATCCTGGGCATATAAATCGCGCTAAGAAGATTACATCGAATAGCTGCGATTTATAACATCAATGAAAACGTTTCACACTATTGAACTATTATGTAATGGGTTTAGTGCGAAACATATAGGATAGGAATATTATGCTATAACCCTGATACGCTTTTTGCAATCAGATCGATGATTCCTTTTGAGGATATTCCAAAGTATATAATTGCAGAAGCCAGAATCAATACCGGCAGCAGTTCATAGGCTGACTTCTCTTTTGACCTGTATACCATATTCTTTGTATTCTCTTCGCCAAAGAAGGCATTAATTAAAATAGGAAGATAGTATAGCGCATTTAATAAGCTGCTGGCTACCAGGACCGCAATGAATAAGAACCTGTTTGAGCCAATGATTGCAAGGGCAAAGTTCCATTTGCTGTTAAACCCGATAAAAAGGGGAATGCCAACCATTGAAAGCGCGCAGACAACAAAAATCCCCATTGTCATCGGCATTTCGATCCCTATACCCTTCAGCCTGCCGATTTCCTTGCTGTGAGTCCCCTCAATGATATTGCCTGCGACTAAGAATAAAGCTGCTTTAGTCAGTGCGTGGCTTATAATGTGATAAACCGCCGCAATAAGACCCAGGGTGCTTCCCAACCCTATTCCAAAGAAAATATAGCCGATTTGAGCAACGCTGGAATAGGCTATCATCCTTTTCAGGTTCTTCTGGAGAAGAGCCAGGACAGAGCCTGCAAGCATGCCTGCCGCTCCCAGGATCAGTACAATCTCCAATATCGGCAATGTCTTAACAATTTCAATACCGAATATCCGGTAAATAATTTTAATGTATAATATTATATACGCCTTAAGTACCAGAGACGACAGCATTGCACTGGAGGATGACGGCGCGTAGGTGTGGGCATCCGGCAGCCACATGTGAAGCGGGAACATGGCGCTTTTGACGCCTAAGCCTACCGTAAACAAGCCAAGAGCTACAATAAGTGTATTGTGATATAAGCCACTTACCTTGACTAGCTCCTGATGTATATAATCAATATTTAAATTTCCCGTAATACTATATAGAAAGGCAATGCCCATCAATACCAAGCCCGAACCCAGGCTGCTCAATATAAGGTATTTGATGGCTGCTTTAATATTTTCCTTGCTGTCCTTGACTACTATGATGCCACAAGCGGCGATAGAGCTGATTTCGATGAATACGAAGCAGTTGAATATGTCGTTTGAGTAGACGATTCCCAGAAGGGCTGCAAGTAGGATGTTGGATAACGTATAGTACAGCTTGATGTTTTTTTCCTTAATCTCGTAGCCTGTGCTGTAAAAGGAGGCCCATGTTATCAAAGCCGAAACAAAGGTAAATAGGATAGACATAATCGATTCCAGATAACCGATTCTTAGTTCGTTGCCCCAAGGTGCTTCGAAGTGCCCTACCTTGTAAACGAATGCTCCTGTCTGTGCCACATAAACCAACGTCAGTACCGAAAGTAACATGCATAAAATTATTGCAGCAAGCGAAAGCCGTTTTACAGTTTGAGTACGCTTAAGTATTGGCATCACAAACGCAGATAAGAGCAGCGTCAAAAGTATCAATAGCGGAAAATTCGTTGCAGCGGTCAAATCAATCCCCTCCCTTTTCTAAGATTTCATTCAGCTCAATAGTCCCATACTTCTCGTGGATTTTTATTGTTAACGCCAGGGCAAAGGCTGTAACGCTTACAGCAACCACAATGCCCGTCAGCATCAAAGCTGCAGGCACAGGATTGACATAACCTGCAACCCCCTTGTAGACGCCTTTTATAATCGGTGCTTCCCTTTCGCTGATATACCCCTTTGCTATAAAAAAGAGAAAAATAGAGGTATCCATGATATTCATACCAATGATTTTTTTTATAAGATTATTATGTATCAAAAGCGTCATGAATCCGATTCCGAATAGAATGATGGACGCCGTTTCATAGTAATTTGTAATCAGTCTCTCCATGTTCTATATTTCCCCTTTATCAAAGAGTGTGTAGAAAGTATAGATGGTAAAGCAAACAATTATCCCTACCGCTATATTTAAAGGCAGCAGCAGGCCGCCGCTTAGAATTCTTCCCGGCGTTCCGAGAGGAATCTCCAAAAGGTGAAGCTCTCCTCCTCCGGATATAAAGCTGTAACCCTTCAATATGCCATACAGCATCAGCGAAAAGCACATGAAAAGTATTACTGTTTTTTCTGATATCCTAATGCTTACCTTGCCGGGCTCCTCAATAAGCTTATTCAAAATTAGGCTTACACCCAGTATGGTACCACCGGAGAAACCGCCTCCGGGTGAAAGATGCCCATTAAAAATGACATAAATCCCGAATACCTGGATAAACGGTATGACAAGCTTGCCTATCTCCCTTAATATTGCATCCTTCATATTACACCTGCTCTTTGGATTGATTTAGGACGATCATAACCGATATAACTGCGGCAAACAACACGACAGACTCCCCAAATGTATCAAAAGCCCTATAATCCAGGATAATCCCCGTCACGATGTTGACTGCACCGGTATCAGCTACACCCTGATCTATATACCTATGGGCTACATAGTTGTTTGCCGGATTGCCGGCATTTCCAAACACCGGACCTTCGGATAAAGCTGCCAGCAGAATGCCGATAAACACGATAGTCAGTACAGTGGACAGTATTTTCTTCATCTGCCGGCACCTCCTATTCTCTTCAGGGTCAGAACAAACAAGACCGTCGTAATACCTGCGCCTACGGCTGCTTCGGTAATAGCCAGGTCCGGCGCATTCATCACCTGCCACAATATCGCCATCACGAGACTATATGCTGCAAAGATAATAATAGCAGCCAGCAGATTTTTTGTAACCGATACTGAAACGGCGCATCCAATCATAAAAACAAGCATTATTACGCTAAATATCCCCATTATTATTTACCTCAATCCCGTTAATTGTATCATATCTTCCGGCATTCTCTTTCTGTGCGAGCTCAGCCTTTGCTATAAGATGCGTTGCTGTGGGATTGGTCATCCACAGAAATACAATAACGCAAAGCAGCTTGAGGCTAATGAAGCCTCCGCCGCTGTATAACATCAAAGCCATGATACAGAGCAGAGCTCCCAAAGTATCACATTTAGCCGCACTATGAACCCGGGTCATAACATCCTTAAACCGCAAGAGACCGATAGTTCCTACAAGAAAGAAGAAAAGCCCTCCCGCCATCAGCGCATATATCAGAACCATTTTCATGTTTTAGACCCCCTGTCTTCAATATGCCTGGCGATTACCAGCGAGGATACAAAGCTTATCAATGCATAAACCAGAACAACATCAATAAAATAGGTTTCTTTCAATATAAAGGATAGGACGCAAATCAGTACAACCGTCTTTGTTCCTATGACATTGATGGCAATCAGCCTGTCGGTTGCTTTGGGACCCTTGATAGCCCGGTAACTGCAAATCATAACGGTAATGGCAAGAAACACAATAGAAAAAATCAATAATCCATGCATAATAAAATTACACCTCTATTTTCAACAACAGCTTTTCAAATTTTGAATGGATCAGATCAGGAATGTACGCTTTAACAAGGCAATGAACGACAAGCTCATCCTCCTTAAGCTGTACTGTAAGCGTACCTGGGGTAAGAGTAATGGAATTTGCCAGTATAGCCCGATTAAGGTTGCTTTTTAGCTGAGTTTTTATTTTGACAATACAGGGGCTAATGTCCATCCTGGGGCTCAGAACAATTTTAGCCACGCCGATATTGGCGATAACTATTTCCTTCAATAAAAGCAGCAGATACAAAGCATACAGCGGCAGCTTACGGAACCTGACACTGCCTGCTGTAAAAAGATTTCTGTTAAGATAATATACCGCTGCTGAAACAGTCATTCCCAGAATAAAAACCTCGACAGTAAGCTGTTCGCACAATATTATCCAAAATAACAGGAATAACCCGGGCCATATTAAAGAAATATGATTTTTCAAAATAATAACCTCCACTTATAATTTACTATCGTGGAAATAAAAGGTTTTTTAGTGAAGCGAATAATATAAATAAAAAACTTATATTTATGCAAATAGAAAATGTTTTGATTGCTCTTTTATGAATTATTTTACCACATATCCTATAAAAACGCAAGTATTGTGCCATATATCACGGATTATGAGCAATTTGTTATTTTATACGCTTCAATCTCTCTATTGCTCATCACCATGGCTTTATTCTCTAAAATAGAACTTGTGTACCGACTTCCTATGGTCAAATAATCTGGATAATTATATAAATAAATGTAGATTATTATTCATTTTTAATGACCCCTTTTTCCGGGAATAAAAAAAAGACCATCCACTGCGTCAGAATGATCTTTATAAAGTCAGAAGGAGAAAGGTGATAAACAAAATGAACAGTATTTTACCTGTCTGGAATGGCATTTTTGTCTCCTATAATTAGTACATCTTTGTGTAGTAGTAAAATAGATGCCGGAATGTCTGTTGTTAGATTACCGGATAATACTTTATTTATGATATTCCTTTTTTCAATCCCACTAACCAAAACTATAATTTTTCTTGCTTTCATTATCGTTCCAATGCCCATGGTAATCGCTTTGTTGGGTACATCCTCTACATAAGTAAACAGCTCAGAATTTGCTTTAATGGTATCCTCTGTTAGACTTACTACATGGGTTTCCAGACTCAATGAGTTTGAAGGTTCATTAAAGCCAATATGTCCATTTTTACCAATCCCCAAGATCTGCACATCAATGCCTCCTGCATCTATTATCTTTTGTTCATATTCTTGACACTCTTTTATGATATCCTTTGCTATACCATTAGGTATATGGGTATTGTGTTTTTCTATATTGATATGATTAAAAAATCTATGATTCATAAAGTAATGATAACTATTAGGATCATTTGGAGCTAGTCCTAAATATTCATCTAGATTAAATGTTGTAATAGCAGAAAAATCCAGTCCCTTGTTTTGATGGAAATCAACTAAATAACGATACATACCTTCCGGTGTCCTGCCGGTTGGCAGCCCCAAAACTGCATCAGGTTCTTTTTCTATAAAATCTTTTAGTTGATTTGCTGCCACAAGACTCATTTCATTATAGTCTTGTGTAACAATAGTTTTCATTATGAACCTCTCCTTATAATCCCTGTAGTATTTCACTTAAAATAGCAGAATGATTAATCATTCTGCTATTTTGGCAGTAACAAAGCTCTAATTATTTATTCCAATATTCATCTAATAGAGCCTGAACTTCTTTAACCGCCTCATCTAAAGCAGTTCTTGGATCTACATCATTTAGCAACACTTTATCAATAGCATCTATTAGTGCCTTTCGATCTGCACTTTCATCTACATAGAAATAGGATGTAGCCCCTGGCAATTGTTCTATAAATGGTCTCAATTTTTCATTCTGCAATAATTCTGCATCATTAGCAATGGCAACCTTAGCACCTATTTCTCCTACTTCCTTTGTCCATCTCTTCATGACTTCTTCACTAGTTAAAAACTGTAGAAACTTTTTAGCTGCTTCTAATTTTTCTCCGGTTGCATTTTTTGTTATTCCATTTGTCCAGAAAGAAGCAAAGGAAGTCTGAACGCCATTATGCGAAGGCAGCGGTGCAACGCCATAATTCAAATCTTTGGCTTTAGCAGCTAAAGTACCAAGACGATAGGAGCCATCAACATGCATTGCTGCTTTACCGCTCATAAATGCAGTAACATCATCTGTATAGAAATTGTTTTCTCCTATTTTATGTTTCTTTGCAAGGTCTGTGAAATATTCAAATGCCTCATATCCAGCTTCCGAAGCATTCCACAGAACCTTCTTATTTTCTGCATCCATTGGTTCTTGACCAAATTGCTTTAATAGTACTGGTCTAAACCAGGCATGTAATTGTCCACTTGGTTGGAAAGTCATACCTTCCACAATTAGCTCTCCATTTTTTCTTTCAGTAGTTTTCTTTGCTATTTCAAGCATCTCGTCTAATGTTTTTGGTGGTGCCTCCGGATCTAGCCCATTTTCTTTAAATATATCTTTGTTCCAGAATAATGACAGTGTTCTTACGGCTGTAGGAATTGTATAGTACTTTCCGTCTATCTTGTTTACTTGTACCATTGGTGCAAATTCTTTTTCAATCATTTCCTGGGAAAATAAATCTGTAGGAAGCTCTTGTAAGGTTCCAGACTTCACATACTTTGGGACCCATCCATAATAAAGATTCATAATATCCGGGCCTATTCCACTGGCAATTGAAGTAGCAACTTTTTGTTCATATGTTTCATATGGGAAATTTTTATGTACTACCTTGATTCCTGGATTTGCTGCTTCAAACTCTTTAATTAATTCGTCAACAAGCTTTATTTTTGATTCATAGAAATATTGCCAATACTCAATAGTCACTACCTTCTCTTCGACATTTGCAGCACTGTTTTCTGTAGTCTTACTCTCTGTATTAGCAGGGGTATTACCCGTACAACCTGCCAAGAGTGAAATTACCATTACAACCACTAAAAGCAAAGCGAAATTTTTCCTCAACATACTATTACCTCCCTATTTTTCTTTGAAAATCAACAACCCGCTACCAATTGCTCCACCAAAATGACCTGTTTCGGAAAGCTGGAAGGTTGTTTTCATCGGAGTCAATTCCTCCACCTTCTCCTTTACCTTACTGATAAAAAGCTCTCCTTCTTTTGACATCCCTCCTCCAAATATAATTTTCTCTGGGTTTAATAAGCAAATAATGGTACTAATACCTACCCCCAGATACTTATATACTTCTTCAGTTATAATATAGGCTTCATGTTCACCTTCTCTTGATAACTGAAAAATTTCTTTACAGTCAATCATATTATTAGTTCTTTTCATATAGTAAGATGATACCCCATGAGCAGAAGCTTTCTTTTCAAAAAAGCCAAAATCTTTAAAGCTGGCTTTCTCTCCATATGCCTCTAATCCAATAGGAAAATAACCAATCTCGCCTGCTTGAAAGTTGGCTCCACGGTACAGTTTGTCATTAATATACAGACCTGCTCCGATACCTGTACCAATGGTGATCATAACAAAATTTTCTATATTTCTACCTGCCCCAATTAACTTTTCTGCTATGGTCCATACATTAGAATCATTTTCTACTTCTACTGGCAGCTTAAACCGGTCTTCTATATAATTCTTTACATTAAAATCTTTCCAACCAAGGGCAGTAGATATAATCACCGTACCACTGTATACATCTACTGTTCCGGGAACACCTATACCTATGCCTGCAATGGGCTTATCAGTTTCCCCCAGGGCTTCAGCAATCATTTCATTCATATTTCTCAAATAATCCGAGACATAATGCTTTGTTTTTTTTTTTTTGCTATACCGGATATGTCCATTCTCATCGGTAATTACAATCCTTATATTTGTTCCTCCTATATCTACCCCTATGCTCTGTTGCAATCCATAACCTCCTTGAAAAGAAATACTTCGCCACCCACATTTTTTTCTAAATATCTAATGACCTTATAGCATCATAGATTTTATTATGGGCGTCAAGGAATTTGCTTTCCCATGTTTTTATCTTCTTCATATCATCTTCCATAGTAACCAATCTGCCCTTAAGCATTCTTTCTGTTTCTTTAGGTGCCGGTCCCCCAATAATCTCTCTGATGGAGATAAAGTTCTGTAGATCCAAAGCCTTGGATAAAGCCTGCTGATCCAAGTCAACAGCATATCCCAATACCCTTTGCGATATTTCCTTAATGGTATCTGGCTCTATATCATCAGCTTGAAGATTTTCATTAATCAAATACTTTATGATTTGGCTTGTCAAGTGATGACTTTCTCTAAAGGACAGGCCCTTCTCTCTAACCAATGTATCTGCCAGTTCGGTTACTGTAATAAAGTTTTGTTTGGATCTATTCAACAATACTTCTTTATTCACCTTAAGGGTAGCAAATACATTTTTTACTACCTCCAGTATCCTGAGGGTATATTTTATTGCATCATAAACATGGGGTTGAAGCTGCTCCTCTGCATCCACAATATCTCCATAAGGTGTATTATATAGAACATCAAAAACGGTTTTTGCCTCTCCAATGGCTTTACCTGCAAGAGGACGACAATGCTCCAGTGAAGAAGGATTTCTTTTTTGGGGCATGATGCTGCTGGTTTGCACATAAGGATCTGATAGATAATAGACATTAAACTCCTTCGTACAAAAATCCAATGTATCTTTCATGAATTTGGACATATTTACATTAAAGATCATTAGTACAGAAGCTACTTCAGTTAGATAGTCAACACCTGCGATACAATCATAGGAATTCTCTACCAATCCATCAAAGCCTAATAACTCACTAGTTCTTTCCCTTCTAATTTGAAAACCGGTGGTTGTAATAGCTACAGCACCTAGCGGACTCTTATTCAGGTTTTCCAATGCTTTTAAAAATCTATCATAATCTCTTTTTAATCCATCATAAAAAGATAAAAAATAGTGGGCGAGGGTTGTAGGCTGAGCTGGCTGAGTATGGGTATAAGCCGGCATTATGGTATGGATATTTTCTTTGACTAATAATAATAGCACCTCTCTGAATTCATCAATAGCTTTTAGAACTTCCAATACCATCTTCCGTAATACCATTCTAAACTCACAAAGATCTATATCGTTTCTACTTCTGGCAATATGAATTTTCCCAGCCACATCTTTCCCAATCATATCTTCTAATTTCTTTTCGATCATAAAAAACATGTCTTCAAAACTATCATCATATTCCTGAAGTCTAAAATCTTGATTTTCCAGGTTAATCAAGGCCTTTAGTATACTACAGCCTTCCTTTCGGGTAATAATTTTCTGCTCAGCCAACATAATCACATGAGCTTTTGTTATATCCATAAAAGGATGAAAGTAGTGTTCTTTTTGTATATCAAAAATAGGTTTTAGGATACTTCTTTTAAAACTCTGCCCAGGAAACTTAGTTCCATCTACTTTCTCAATCTGCTCTCTCAAGACCATAAATAGTCTCCCTTCAAGTTAATATAATTCAATCCCGTAGGTATTCGCCAGAACCGTTGCAACACACCCCATAATCGCTGATTTTTCGCCTAAATCAGAAGGTTTTATTATGCTCGTTACCGGAGTAAGCTTTGATACCCTTTCTTTTATAGGTTCTATAAACTCCTTGTATCTACCGGACATGCTGCCTCCTATAATCAGAGCTTCTGGATTTAAAATACTGATAATATTGGCAATCCCTAAACCCAGATAATCCAAAATCCTTTCAACTGCCTCTTTGCAGTTTTCATCTCCTCCATTAGCTCTGTCAAAAGCTTCATCACATCCCATATTAGTCGTACTTTCCAGTGCCAAAGTGGATGCTACGCTCTCAAAGTAACCAAATTGACCGTAGGTATATTTGTCATGTTTCAGAGCCTCTCTACCTAGAACCAAATAGCCAATTTCACCAGCTGTAAAGCTACTTCCCCTATGAATTTTTTTATTGATTACGATTCCACTTCCTATGCCGATCCCTATAGATATAAAAACAAAATCACTGTACTTGCTTCCTGCTCCAAACCACTTTTCACCTAAAACAGCCATATTTACATCATTATCAATAAATATTTTCATTTTGAATTCATCTTCAAAGATTTTCCCAATCTCCAGTTTCTCCCAATTAAGCTCCGGAGCATGGCAAACCATACCACTTTCTATATCAGTAATTCCTGGAATCCCTATTCCCATTCCTATAATACTTTCACTTTGTCCTGATCGATCTATAAATCCATGAATTGCTTCTATGATCTCATTCATTAATTTATCTTCACTGTTTTCACTTAGCTTTATTTTCTTTTCCATAAGAACATTTCCGTCTAAATCGGAAAGAATGCACAAGCTGCTTTTTCTGCCAATTTCCAGTCCAACTATATATCCTGCTACTGGATTAAACTCAAGCTGTATTGGTTTTCTTCCCCCTCTTTTAGTGGAACTTCCTTCCTCAGTTTCTTTTACCAAATTCTCCTGAATCAATTCATCCACGATTAGAGAAACTGTGGATTTACTTATTTTTGTTCTCTTAGCCAACTCAGCCCTGGAAGTACTATTTTCATTGTAAATAATTGAAAGTATATTACTTTTATTCATTTGTTTAATTAGTTTTGTAGTTCCCTTAATCATTTTACACATCCCTTATCCAATATTACATCCACTATTCCATCTTGCTTAGTCTAATTTCTTTGATCTAATATTGTAGCCATGTTGTCATGGAAAATTTTATTAATCTCCGACTCTGTCATTCCAAGCTCTATACAATCCCTTACTTGATCGATATAATACCTTTTGACAAATCCCCTTGGAAACCAAGATGAATCAGAACCAAAAATAATTCTTTCAGGCCCGATTGTCTCATAAAACTTTTCAAATAAATCCTTCACTGTTAAGGAATAGGGCATCCATCGTATCCACTGATTACTCCCTGAAGTATCCACATATATATTTGGACAAACCCATGCTAGCTGGAGCAAATCTCCAGTCTGACCACATCCAAGGTGGGGAATCACAAAAGGGATATCAGGAAAAGCCCTGGCAACATCATGTATCATCATTGGTGAAATATTAATATGTTTGGCTACTCCTCCTGCTCCTCCAAGAATACCAAAATGTATGAGCACAGGAATCTTATAGGTATTAGCCACCTCCCACACCGGATATAAAGCTATGTCATCGATCCTTCCCATTATATCCGGCGCCAGAATTTTATATCCGCTTAACCTACCCTTTGTAATGGCTTTTTCAAGCTTTTCAGCAGCATCTGAGTCAAATGGATTGTGATAGGCATAACCTATAATTCTATCAGGATATAAAGATACAATCCTTTCCATGTTTTGATTACTTATATCCCAGTCACCAGCGGTAGCAAAGATCATCTTCTCGATGTGTTCCTTTTCCATTTCAAGTATCCACTTTTCTGCTGTTTCTTCAATGGTGTCTTCTAACGGCTCAGGCATTGGAAACCCCCAAGCCCTTCTCCACTTATCCTGTTGATATTCATTTTTCCTTTGAACTATATCCCACTTTTCTTTTCCAAAGTTTTTTATATAACTTTCCTGGATTTTAGAGATTCGAGTCCCCTTAACCAGAAAATGAGCATGGCTGTCTATTATTTTAATGTCCTTGGATTCCATATCTTTCAACCCCTATCCCTTTACTCCTGTTAAATGAATACCCTCAATAATTCGTTTTTGGAATATGAAGAATACAATCAATACTGGTACTGTTGCAATAGTAGCTCCTGTCATAATCAAATCCCATTGATTATACATCTCTCCAGAAAACAATGATAAACCTACAGGTAATGTATACATCTCCGGATTGTCAACCGCGATTACTGGCCATAAAAAAGCATTCCAATTGCCTAAAAATGTAAATATTCCCAGGGCCGATAGAGCCGGTTTCACTAAGGGTAAAGCTATATGCCAGAACACACCAAATTCTGAAAGTCCATCAATTCTGCCGGCATCTAAAAGATCCTCCGGAATACTTAAAAAAAACTGTCTCATCATAAATATTCCAAAGGCTGTACTGAGACCTGGGAATAATAGGGACATGTATGAATTAAACCAGCCAAATTTATTAATCATGAGAAACCAAGGTATAATAAGCATTTCAGTCGGTACCATCAGAGTAGAAAGCAGCAGCATAAAAATGGGCTTCTTCCCCTTAAATTTAAGCTTTGCGAAAGTATAGCCTACCAAGGAGTCAACAAATAAAACAGACATTACCGTTATGGTTGCTATTACTAAACTATTTAAAAACCACTTTCCAAAATTAGAAGTTGTAAACACTCTAATGTAATTACTAAAACTCACCTTCTCTGGAATCAATGAAAGATTATATATATCTGTGCCAGTTTTCAAGGATGTAGAAACCATCCATAAAAAGGGAAATACCATTATTAATCCTATCACTGTCAATAATCCATAGGAAGTGATGTTTTTAATTATCTTTTTTCCAGTCAAGACGTCGCCTCCCTTATTTCATCTACTCTATTTCCTTGGTTAAAACTTTCATCTGGATGATAGTAATAATCAAAATAATGATAAATAATACTACCGTTGCCGCACTTGCCAGCCCCATATTATAATTTTTAAAAGCTAGATTATAGATATGAAGTACTAAACTTGTGCTTGAGTTCAAAGGTCCACCTGCATTACCGGTATTTCCACCGGTAATATTATATACTTGAGTAAAGACTTGCAAAGTATTAATGGTAGAAATAACAGCTACATAAACTATGGTTGGATTCAGTAGGGGTATAGTTATATGTCTAAACTTTACCCACGCAGAAGCTCCATCAATGCCAGCTGCTTCATAGTAGCTGGTAGAAATTTGTTTTAATCCGGCAACTAAAATAATGGTGTAAAATCCTATACTTTGCCATACAATATTTGACATTACTACATATAAGGATTGGGTCGTACTATCCAGAAATGGCTGAGAGGTCAATCCTAATAATCTTAAAATGGAATTAACAACCCCTCCCTGTTTCATGAACATCCATCTCCAAACCCAGGATATAGCAACTGTAGAAGTAACATATGGAATAAATACCAGCATTCTGTAAAAACCTGTACCTCTTGTTATGCTATTTAATAACAACGCGATAGACAGACTCAAAGCTAAGATAATCGGAACACCGACCAGAACATATTCTAAAGTATTCAACATAGCAATCTTAAAAACTTCATTACCAAATAAGGTTTTAAAATTTTCCAACCCTATAAATGGTTTTTCCTGAGAAAGAAGATCCCATTTCCTCACACTTATATTAAATGAAAATAGGGTTGGAAAAATCCTAAATACCATGAAATACAATATTGGAATGGCAATAAAGACATATGCCCACATCTGTTTCTTACGTTCAACCGAGAGTGACTTTTTGCCATTATGTGGTTTCATATCTGGTATTTTTTCTTCCTTGCCTATCTCTTCTTTTTTTACATATTCCATTTAGTAACCCCCCCCTGACTCCTCGTATTTAAGGCTCAAATCTAAATAATCACTAAAAAGTTATTTAATCTTATCAAGATAATTTGCAAGTGAGCTTTGTTTGTTTTTATTACGAACTAACCATTTGTAATATTAATATTCTTCACTTATGCTATAATTCCTTCTAAAAAAAATAATTTTTTTAATTTTCAAACAAGTTATTGATTTTTTGTATTAAGTACATTCATGTATTCGTTGAGTGTTATGGGCTTAACTCCTCTTTTATACAGTATTGAAGTACAGCTGAATATCTAAAAAACAAAAACAGACTAAGAAATCACTCCTAGTCCGTATCATTTATATTCCAAAGCATTTTAACCCCCACCTATCGGCGGAAATAGCGATATTGTATCATTTTCAACAAGCTTTGTCTCAAGTGTTCCATCTCTTCCATTAACAAGCAGTATAGCTACCGCTGACCTGGCTATGCCCAATATATCAATCACCTCATTTGGAGTTGAACCTTCAGGCAGGTCCAAAACTTGCACCTTTTCCCTTCCATCTCTGAAGGTTGCAAACAATTTGACTATGATTTTCATGCCGTCACCTCCAATCCGCATTCCCTATCTGATGCATTCAGCCATTAAGTTTGAAACATATAGAAAATGCCCCCGGGTGCTCTACACCCGGGGGATAATAATTATAATCCAAGCTTTGTTAATCTCTCCGCTGTTGGAGTTCCGCCATTATCCCAGCCTCTATTTGCATAGTATTCCGGAAGAAGCTCGGATAATCTGTGAACATTGCCCTTTGATGGACCTTCAGGAATCGGGTCTTCCAGCAATCTCTTTGGCAGAGTATCCTGTGTGGGGTCTATTCCCGCCTGCATATTAAACAATCTTTCTATGTTATATATTCTTTCCCCTGCTTCTAATAATGATTCTACATCATGCTCCGTTCCACAGGCGGAATTATATAAATCAGCATATATCTCCGCACCTATTGCGAAGGAAGTGAACAGGCATAAGCCAAGGGAATCAATAACAGCCGTTAAATCCTGGAATATCTTAACCCACTGGGCTTTACCGTCCAATGAGAATCTATCCAGCTTTTCGGGTATACCCAATATTTCAGGTGAGATCATATAACCGCGCACATGACATCCGCCTCTGTTCGAGGTAGCATATTGCAAGCCGTGTCCCTGAATTCCTCTGGGATCATAAGCAGGTAATTCAAGCTTTTTAACAGACATAGAAAGCTCAGGAGCTCCATAAGCTTCACACAATCTGAAGGAGCCTTCCGCCATTTTGGCGCCCAGACCTTCTGACTTACCTATCTTCTTTGTCCATTCTATAACTGCTTCTTTATTCCCGAATTCAAGAGAAGTACCATCCAATTCAACTTCTTTAATATATCCTTTTTGATAAAGCTCCATGGCTGCTGCAATGGTAGAGCCTACTGAAATTGTATCCAAACCATACTCGTTGCACCAGTAGTTCGCCTTGAATATTGCAACTATATCATCTACACCGCAATCCGCGCCGAATGCCCACATTGTCTCATACTCAGGACCTCCGACCTCAAGTCCCATATCTTCAATCTTAACCCATCTGCCGCATGCAATAGGACATCTGTAGCAGGGGTTCTTTCGAAGCAGATAATTGTTTGTCATTGCTTCCCCACTGATATCATCAGCCTTATCAAAAACTGCCTTTTGGAAGTTGTTGGTTGGCAATACCCCATTTTCATTAATAATATTTACAAGTACGGCTGTACCATAAGTTGGGAGTCCCCCACCCGTAACACCATTATCTTTTATGTTTTTCAAGCAGATTGAATTAACTGCTTTTAATTTTTCCTCATCGAATATTAGTGTCTTGCTGCTTCCCTTTACCGCAATTGCCTTTAGGTTTTTAGAGCCCATAACAGCGCCTACTCCTGAACGTCCGGCTGCTCTATCATAGTCATTCATTATTGCTGCCATTCTGGATAGTTTTTCACCGCCAGGTCCAATTGTCAAAACTCTTGCCTTATCCGGCATTTCCTGTTTCAATAAGTCTGTAGTTTCTGAAACTACCTTTCCCCAAAGCTTTGCTGCATCTTTTATTTCTACCTTGTCGTCTTCAATAGTAATATATACCGGCGATTCTGCCTTGTCCTCTATTATGATTGCATCATAGCCTGCCGCTTTCAACTCAGCTCCCCAGTGACCTCCGGAGTTGGAGCTGGCTATTGTGCCGGAAAGCGGTGATTTAGTCACTACCATATACCTTCCACCGGTTGGTGCAGTTGTTCCGGTCAAAGGTCCGGTTACGATAAACAGCTTATTCTCCGGGCTAAGCGCATCTACTCTTGGGTCAACCTCATCCATGAACATTTTAGTGCCGAGTCCTCTTCCGCCGATGAACTTCTTTGCTTTTTCCAAATCCAAGGCTTCAACTGTTACACTCTTTTGCTTCAAATTGATTCTGAGTACTTTACCGTTATAACCAAACATAAAAAAACCCCTTCCGTATATTCTTACTTATCTATTAAAGCAACTACCATGCCAAATAGATGGAGATACGGAAGGAGGCTTGAAAGTACTGATTTCTCGAGCTTTCACATTAATCCTATTTAGAATTTTCAAAATTATATATCCACGTGTTCCATATCAGTACAGATTTAATACATTTTCATGTTCCATTTCGGTACACGGTTCCATTTCAGTACACCGTTCTATTTCGGTACATTTTATGTTGTACTTTTCAATTTTCCGGTACAGAGTATTTCTACCGATGCCCAGTACTTTAGCTGCAACTGATATACCTCCCTTAACTTCATTTAGAACCTTCATTATATGCTGTTTCTCAACTTGCTCGAGACTTAGTCCCTTATTAGCAGTATTTTTATTGGATTGCACTTCTGAATCTTCGTCGTTAAAGCTTATTTGATCGGATTCGGTATTTACAATCAGTTCAATTACATTTTCCAGCTCCCGGATATTGCCTGGCCAATCATAATTCTTAAGGTAGTCCAAATAGTCCGGAGTTATATCCACAATGTTCTTATTCAGTTTCTTTGAGGTTTTTTTCATATAATAGCTCAGAAGCAGTGGAATGTCATCCTTGCGTTCCCGCAAAGCAGGCAAATGTATCGGAAGTACATTCAACCTATAGAAAAGGTCTTTTCTAAAATTACCTTTTTCCATCTCCTTAGCTAAATTCTTGTTAGTAGCAGCAATAATTCTTACATCAACAGGTATCTGTTTATGTCCGCCTATCCTGCTTATTACTCCTTCTTCAATAACCCTTAACAGCTTAATTTGCATATCGGTAGGCATTTCACCTATTTCATCAAGAAATATTGTACCCTCATCAGCCAGTTCAAACATGCCTGCATTTCCACCCTTTTTCGCACCGGTAAAAGCTCCCTCCTCATAGCCAAAGAGCTCGGATTCTATTAATGTCCTTGGAATAGCTCCACAGTTAACTGCTATGAATGCTTCATCCTTCCGGATACTGGAATTATGGATGGATTGCGCGAATATTTCCTTCCCTGTACCACTCTCCCCGGTAATCAATACTGTAGATCTGCTATCTGCTATCTTTTTTGCATAATCTATTGTTTTAAGGAATTTCTCATTACTTCCCAGTATTTTGTCAAAGGTATAGATAGCTTGCCCGCTTAATATTTTACCCGCCAGCTTCCTGCTCTTCTTCAGCTCATATAGTACATGTATTATTTCAACTAATCTGTTATTGGAATCATATATCGGATATCCGGTCAGTGTGAACTGTATTTTGCTGAATCTGGTTTTAATGTTTACATCCTTATCAGTATAAGTCTTCCCGGATTCTAGAATATCAACGATTTCGTTCCAGCCCTCTATCAGGTTCCAAATTTTCATATTTTTAATTTCAAATTCACTATAACCCAGCATTTTGATAACATGCTTGTTTACTGCCTTTATATTACCCGCCAAATCAGAAGTTAGAATTCCAGAAGAAATTGAGTTAAAAATAGTCTCTATATGTTTCATCGAAATAGCCAACCTTGAATTAACATTGTTGACCTCAAGCATTCTTTCAATAGCATTTGCCGCCGCTACTACCATACCCAGCGTATGAGAGTGAACATTCTCGCTAAATCCTGTCAAATCTATTATACCTATGATTCTTCCATTTGCATCCTTAATAGGAGCCGCCGAACATGTCCATTTATGATATGCATTGATAAAATGCTCTTTGCCCGATACTTGCACAGGTATACCTTCACTCAACACCATACTCATCGCATTGGTGCCTATATTATCCTCATCCATATACGCCCCCGGAATCATTTTAAGCTTATATGCTTCAGACTGAATCTTATCGTCTCCAAAAACATTCAATATGCAGCCTTCATTATCATTAAGGATAACAAAGAACTCAGAGCCCTTAACAAAATCATGCAGCTGTCTCAAAAATGGCGCAGCAGTACTTATCAATGCTTTATTTTGTTCCAGCCTTTGTTCGAGATCTTCACCTTCCAGCACTCTTGTACTAAATACATTTTCCGGCCTAAACCCTTTTTTCCTGCATCTTGCATGTGAGGCTTCAATACATTTCCGCATTTTTCCTCTCCTTTCCGGTAAGCAGATTATGTTAATTATAATAATTACCATTATATCACAAGGTCAAAACTTATGAATTTATATATAATTATAGCAAAACCTTGTCCTAAAACAAAATACAGTATATTCTATAAATGCTATATTTCAATTAATCCTCTTATACCTCATTAAGGTACATATCTGAAAGCTTATTAAACCTGTGCATGTTACCTTGGTAAATCTACTGATGCTCAATAACTCTTACGTTTAATCCATTTTCCATAAGTGAACAATGCAGTTGCAAGGATAAGAATTCCTGCCGCATAGGCGTATATGCTCATATTTGTTACCTTCCTTTATCCAATACTACAATAGAAAACCAACTTAATGATGTAATTGCCATTAAATTTATAGGGATACTTCCCGTTAGTATACTCCAGCGTATATACACAACAGCACCTGTCTTAACGAGCATATATTCTTCAATGGTAAAAATAAACGTAAATAGAAGAACATGAAGAACTCTAGCCCACTTTTTTCTTGGTTGAAGCATGGCTATCAGCATACCTGAAACAAAAGCAGCGCCAAAGGTGAAGAAGAAAGATGAACCCCATATGGAAATAACCGGGTTTGTAATTTTGTATAGTCCAAGCGTTATCCTTTCTGTATCAATAATTAAATGTATTACAGATGAAACAATTCCGCACCAAATATTCTTTCTGAGCTCCACCCATTTCCATCCTCCAAGTAGTGAAAAGACCGTCCAAATTGCCGCAAAATGTATAATCCATTCCATAGCAGGCTACTCCTTCAACTTATATTATATATAGTATTATTTATTGAAGGAATATCAATACAGCTTTTCATTATAATGAATCCGATGGGCTTTTCTTTAACCTCAGGATCTAGGTTCAATAAATTCGTAAATGCCGTATATTAAACAAAAACACTGCATCCTAAAATGCAGTGTTTTATATGAAAATTCATTTTTAGCTTTGCATGGCCGCAGTTTCATATTTTTCTTTTAAATAAGAAAGAAACTGTTCACCCTCTTTTGTTATTTGGCTTCCCTGCTTTGTCTTCCCAGAATCGACATATCCGATTTCAACAAAAATTTTCAGCCACTGTCGTATTTTATGATCTGCAAGGTCTTTATCCCAAGTATGTAATATTTTATGTAAAGTCTGCCTTCCAACGCCTTTATTCAGTAAGGAGGCTTTATGAATTTCGTCCAGTATGATTATGGCAGGCTGCAGTAAACCCTGATCTTCCAGTTTTGATATAAGTATTTCAAATCTCTCATTGCCTAAGTATTCAGATTCATGAAAAGGTGTTTGCTTTACCTCTCTGTTCCGAGTCAGATAGGCTGGAAGGTGTTTGATTGTTACCGCTTCTTCAGGCTCAACCATGCTGCATAGGTACTCTACAACATTTCTCAATTCTCTGATATTTCCCGGCCATCTATAATTGGTGAGAAAATCCTTAAGCGGAATCTCCAGAATCAGCGTCCTGTCATAAAGTTTTCGTGCAAAATAATCTAAAAGTATGAAAATATCCTCTCCTCTTGAATGTAGGGGGGGAATAGTAATAGGCAAGGTACACAGCCTATAATAAAGGTCATTGCGGAATCGTCCCTGTTTAACTATACTCTCCAAATCCTGATTTGTAGCAGCAATTACCCTAACATCTACAGGTGTGAGTACATTACCGCCTACACGGCGCACTTTTCTCTCTTCCAGGACCCTTAAAAGCCTTTTCTGAACTTCCATTGAAGCATCGCCTATTTCATCAAGAAAAATTGTTCCGTGATGTGCTTCTTCAAACAGCCCTGCCTTACCGCCCTTCTTGGCGCCGGTAAATGCTCCGTCCTCATAACCGAACAGCTCGCTTTCTACAAGGTTCTCAGGTATCGCGGCAAAGTTGATTGCCACAAATGGTCCGTCCTTCTTTTCAGAATAATTATGAATAGCCTGGGCGAACACCTCTTTTCCAGTCCCGCTCTCCCCTTCTATTAGGACGGTTAGGTCTGTCCTGGCAAACTTTTTAGCTAATGTCAAGGCTTTAATCAGCTCTTTTGACTCACCTACAATATGGCTAAAGGTATGCTTGGCTACATTACCTTTACTTATTAATTCTCTTCTTACCTTCACTTCCATTTCCTTTACCTGTCCTACAGGGCGAAAGGTAGCAACAACTCCATGGGTTACTCCTGACTCATCATTGACAGGATTTGTACTGATAATATAGTAATTGTCGTTGACCCTCTTTATTTCTTTCATTATCCCTTCTCCCGTCTGAAGGCAGGACATGAAATCAACTTGTGGAATAACCTCCCTGACATCTCTGTCTAACGCTTGAATACTGTTGATCTCTAAAATCTTTTCAGCCACTGGGTTAAACACCATTACCCTGTTTTCTTCATTGACAGCCACTATTGCTTCGTCCACAGTGTTCAGTATTACTTCCATCTTTCTTTTGAGCTCCTCATTCAGGGAAGCCATTTTATATTGTTTCAAGCTGAGGTTAAATATGTTTTTAATATAAAAATCTGAAATCTCATTAATAATTTCTTTTGAGAGATTGAGGTGCCCTATAATTTCTGCAAAGGTAGAAATATCAATACCTCTCACACCCACGTCCACAATCTTTTTAATATGGTGAGGAACAAGATTGGCAAGCCCCGGTGTTATCGCGACTGTTATATCCGGGGGTATTTCCATTCCGCCTTCCGGATAATAGGGGATTAGCTCCAGGTAATTAATACCAAGTTTTCCCAGACAATTAATAGTGTCTAGCACTGACTCTTCCCAAAATGCCACAACAAGCGCCCGGGTCCCGGGTGCAAGCTCCAGTAGTTTGTCCAGATTTTCAACACCAACTGCACGAGCAGCTAATAAAACAGGTTTATTTGGATTTAGTTGGTCAGCTACTACTTTAAGTACCATACGACTGGCAGCTATATATATATCACAGTTTAAGTACGGTATAGTACTTTCATGCCTGAGTGACCATACTTTCACATCTATGTAATCACCCAGAAAGTATGTAAGCTGACGAGCCACAAAACTACATGTTTGTTCACTTTGTGCAATGTAACAGACAGTCTTTTTCATAAAGCTTCCCCCAATCAGGCTATTTATCTAAAAAACCTTATTAACAATGGAGTAAGGGTTAATATGGTAATGAGTCGCATTAAATGGATTGTAGTAACTGCCATTGGATCAGCCTTAAATTCTTCTGCATTCATGCCTATCTCAGAAAGGCCGGCCGGAAGAGAACTTAGGAATGCTTGTACCAGATTCCACTTACAAAGCTTGACTAATAGAAATGTAACCAGGAAAGTGAGAAGAATCATTCCGAACATCATTATCACGCCTGCCCCCAGTATACTCTTCAGCTCTCTAACACCTTCCAATGTTATTCCCAGGCCAATATAGCACCCTAAAGTAGCCCTTATTACCCTTTTTATGGGCAAGGTAATTTTTATATCGGCTCCAGTCGCTACTTGAGCTGTTGCTGTACCCAGCATTGAGCCTACTATAGCACCCGCAGGAATATTCATAAAATCGAGAAGAAGGCCGCCCGCTATAGCCGAGGGTATGATCAACCATTTCTTCTTCATGATTCAGTCATCCTTTTCTCTTTATACTTTAAAAATAATCTTGCCATGGGCAGCATCAGCAAAAGGGCAAGTTGATTTCTTAAAAGCTGCAATAATACGACCTTTTCTGTTTGTGCCCCCACACTATCTGAGAGCATAGCCATTTCTGCCTGCCCTCCAGGGACTGTCGCCAAGATACTGGTAATATAATCCCAACCTGTATAGGTCTTAAGAATTACTCCAATTATTATTGCTCCGCTTGTCAATGTAATACATACAACTGCAATGGGTTTGATAAGCTTCTTAAAATCGGTTAAGAAGTCTCTGGTAAATCTGGTGCCCAAAAACATTCCGACTGCTAACTGTGCCGCTAACTTCAACCAGTAGGGCTTCTCTATTATGTTTCCAAACATTATCTGATATGCCCCTATAAAGACTATAGGGCCTATTAACGCTCCTGACGGTACCTTTAGTTTGAGAGCTGCAACCGCCCCTATTCCTCCGACAGAAATAAGTATAAATATCTGGAATAGATAATTTATATCCATAGCTATACCTCCTGAATGTGAGAGAAGATGCATTATTAATGCGTCTTTTGTTTAGAGCCGTTACCATATAATAACTTTTATTATAAAAGGAACATTATGTAACTATAAAATCAATTATATAATATTTCTATAAATAATGAAAGTTGAATAATCAGCTTTATTAAGTAGAAAAACCAGCATACGCTGGTCAAAAGATAGTTATCCCATCAATATTTTTCTACAGTTCTATCTGATATTGCCCACCCTTTAATATACAAACATCATCTAAGTAAACAGTCAGATTCAAAAATACAAAATCAATATGGAATGAACTGCAGCTTTTGCCTCCGAGGCTTCTGTTGTCGCCTATTGCTATATGAGCAGTGCCCAACTTCTTACTGACCTCTCGTGTATTGGAAACAACGCGGCAAGCCGGATTTGTCCCCAATGCGAACTGGGAGGCAGCATTATATCCTGCTTCATCCTTGCTCTCAAGGAGCCGCTTTAAATCAAAAGCCTGTTTTCCTCCTGTAACATTGACTATCCTGCCTTTAGTTATCTCCATTTTAAAAGGTTCCGTAAACAACCCTATCTTATCTGCAATATAAGGTGATATAATTACCCCCTCGCTCACACCTTCAAGTGGAGCAAGAGTGGACTCGCCGTCAGGCAGGCCCGAGAGCATTCCCGGCAAAGTCACAAATCCCGTCTGTGAAATAGCATCCCTGCCCCGTGTCCACATTGTAAGGTCTGTTCCCTCGGGTGTGGTCATTCTTATCTTATCAGCCTTGGATAACAGGTCAGATAATTTTTCGCTTACCCTTCTAACCTCATGATAATCAGCATTTATCCCTCCGGTATACATCATATCTTCAGTGAAGTTTCTCAGATTTGCGATTCTCGCACCTTTTTTCATAGCATTTCTTACTGATTCTGTGTGCGTAAGGCTTTGGGTCGACTGGTTTATTACAACCTGAGATGCTGCCATAGCCGCAGCCACCGAAGCTGGCGGCTCTTCCCCGCCTATTTGCTGTGGAGACATTATCATCACTGTCACCTGACCTCCTGCAGAAACAGCACTGTAGGCAATTGCCTCAGTGATGCTGCTTGGCATGTCAGGATCGGTAATTATCAAGACCGTTTCTCCCTTTTTAAGCTCCAGTACCTGGTTTACAAGCATGTTGGCCGCATAAGCCATCCTTGCTAACTTCATCTAAAATACCCCCATTATAATGCGCATGTACTTTCTTTATCCTTTTTAGAGTTTCTTATGCCTCTTACAATGGATACTACTACGGAAAGAAATGCTGCAACTATGAGTACGGAACTTAGCGTAGAATTAAAGAAGGCTCCATTAATGCTTCCCTCTGATATGATAAGAGCACGACGAAGATTTGCCTCCATGATAAATCCAAGTACGAATCCCAAAACAGTAGCTGTATGAGGTATCTCATAACGGCGCAGTATCATACCCAGGAGTCCGAAGACCAATGTAACTGCCACACTGAATATATCCAAGCTGTAAGCATATACGCCGGTAAATACCAATGCAATAATAACTGCAACCAAAGCTTGCTTTGATATATTGGTTATTTTAATAGCGAACTTTATGAACAGAAATCCAACAAAGAACATCATGATATTTGCAAAAAGCATAGCAACAAACAAGCCATAGGGTATTTCCGGTGACTTTGTAAATAGCATAGGTCCCGGAGTGATATTGTGAATCATTAATGCACTCAGCATGATGGCTGTAGAGTTTGACCCCGGAATACCAAGGGCTAATAGGGGCACCATTGCGCCTCCTGTGGCTCCATTGTTGGCTGACTCTGGGACTGCTATACCAGCAGGGTTGCCTTTGCCAAAGGAATCAGGGTCTTTGCTAAAGCGCTTTATCCAGCTGTAGCTGAGAAATGATGCTACTGTAGCTCCTGCACCCGGCATAACTCCAACTAAAGTACCTATAACTGAACCGAAAATGTTAAATGAGAAAAGACTTTTAATTTCTTTCCATTTAGGGAAAGTAGTATCAGTCTTCAATTTTAAATTAAATGACTCTCCAGACATTACCTCCTGGGCCTGTTTGAACATCTCTGAAATTGCATAGAACCCCATCATAAGAGGTACCATTTCAAAGCCCTCTGTCATCGACATAAAACCAAAAGTGAAACGCGGCACTCCCGCAATGGGGTCAAAACCTACTGTTGCCAGTAAAATTCCCAGGAACCCTGCCAGTATTCCCTTAAATACATTTTTTTCACCCAGGGAACAAATCATGGATAATCCTAAAAAAGTCAAAGCAAAATATTCAGCAGGACCGAAAGCTAAAGCCACACCTGCAAGAGGTACTGCCATTAAAATCAGGCATATTGCACTGAAAATCCCTCCAAATACAGATGAGTTAAGGGAGGTATAAAGGGCCAGACCCGTCTTTCCCTTCTTATGAAGTGCATAGCCGTCATAAACCGTACAGGCGGCAGCGTTGGTACCCGGGGTACCGATAAGCACCGCAGGTATAGACCCTCCATACTCACCACCGCAGTATACTCCTCCCAGCATCATGACTGCAACTGCAGGGTCCATGCTCCAGGTAAAGGGAAGCAAGAGTGCCATGGCAATAGTTGCATTAATTCCAGGTATCATACCGCCTAAAGTACCCCATGCCACACCAAAAATGATGGCAAGTATAGAATCCCATTGCATAACCGCTGATAATCCCATTAAAAGAGAATCTAACATAATCTTTCCTCCTCTCAAAGTCGTTGTTTACTGGTTTAAATATTAAATAAAAGTACTTTAAAAAAGGCTTTCAAAAAATCCCATAGGAAGCCTTACCTTCAGGGCAATACCAAAAACAAGAAATAATACTATGGTAGTGACAACTGATGTTAATAATAGACTTTTAATGTTTCTTACATCAATTGTCCACATAATTCCTATCATTAACAAAGGCGTAGCAATTAGGAATCCTAAAAACTCCAATAAAAAAATATATAATGCACAAACAAGCGCTATACGCAAAACAGGTTTTGCTTCCTCAAATTCCTTGGCAAATTTGGCCTTCTTATCCTCATTGAGCTTCGGTGTAAGGAATGCACCTACAATGTGTATAATACCTATTATTAATATGCTCCAAGCAAGAATTGTCGGCACGCCCCCTGGACCGGTCGGGTCAAGGGCTGTGGTTTCATGAAAGCCTGCTGAGACAATGAGCACAAAAATACCCAGAAGAACGGAGACTATTCCCACCAATGAGTCTTCCCGGTTAAACATATACTATCTCCTCCCCTATATTAATTGCCCGGGCGGGATAATCCCACCCGGGTTAAGTAAATTATTAGTTTCCTACTGCTGCCTTTATCTGATCTTCCTGAGCTTGCATAAGCTTAGCGAATTCATCACCAGTTTTAAAGCTTGGAATCAAGTTGCTGGTTTCATAATATTTTTTGAAGTCAGGGTCATCAAGAGCTTTTTTCATTGCTCCAGCTATTATTTCAATAACTTCTTTAGGAGTCCCCTTAGGAGCAAGTACGCCTCTGAGTTTTTCTATCTTAACTTCTGGATAACCAGCCTCTGCTATAGTTTGGATATCAGCCTTTAAAGGCATTTTGTTGAAAGAACCGATAATCCTGAGCTTTCCTGCTTCAACATTGGAAGCTATTTCTGCATACTCTCCTATTCCACCGTCCAAATGACCGCCCAATACTGTTACTGCTGCATCGCCGCCACCCTCGAATGGAACCAGAGCCATTTCAAAACCTGCTGCCTTCATAAATTCACGTCCTGCAACGAATCCTAATTCTCCAGGAGTACCACCGGCAAACTTTATTTTCCCAGGTGCTGCCTTAGCTGCATCAATAAGGTCTTTAAGTGTCTTTATTGGAGAATCACCTGGTACAAAGAGTACCATAGGGTCTGTAAACATCATAGCTACTGGTTCAAAATCTTTGAAATTTACGGGCATCTTGTTAAGAATAGGTGCTGTTATTATTGTAGATGAAATACCGAGAAGTGTATAACCGTCATTTTTTGACTTTGCAACATAGTTCCAGGCATTAGCACCTGATGCACCAGGCATGTTATTTACTACCCAGGCTTTGCCCAAGTTTTTGTCAACGGCTTTACTCATTGTCCTCAGGAAAATGTCTCCACCTGATCCTGCTGAAGAGTGATAAACAACTTCAACTTCTTTTTCCGGATAAGTTGATTTTGGAGCTTCAGTTGCCGCCGGGGCCGCCGTTGCTGCCGGAGCCTCTTTTGGTGCTGCACACCCGGTTGCCAATACCACAAGGAATACAAGAGTCATGAAAATTGCCAGAGATGCTCTGATTTTTTTTGACATAATAATCTTCCTCCTTCATATACTAATATATCGGATTTTATCCGAAAGTTTATACAAATTATCTAAAGTATAACAACTATGGGATAAGAAAGCTGCGCTATAGCACAACGACCTTTCCATCTTCCACAATAAGCTTCCCGTCAACAGTGATAGTAGGCGCCAGGAACATTATGTCCATATGCATGTAACATTCTACTGTGCCGCCCAGGGACTTACTGTCCCCTATAGCTATATGCGCGGTGCCAAGCTTCTTTTTATCTTCCCTTGACCTCCCCGTGATCCTGCAAGCAGAATTGGTTCCAAAAGCGAATTCTGCCACATTGCGTCCGGGATCTCCGGCTTTTTCGAGAATTTTCAAAAGCTCCTGAGCCTCCCGACCGCCCTCTACCTTTGTTATCAATCCCTTCTGGAATTCAATACGCATTGGGTCTTTGACCACACCGACGTCCTCCATCAAATATGGATTGACGATAACCCCTTCTGCAGTACCTTCAAAGGGTGCACAAGCAGCTTCTCCGTCGGGCAGACCGGAAAATTCTCCCGGGTTGCATGCATATCCGCTAAGAGAATATCCGCGGCGGCCTTTGATGCTGAATTTTATGTCTGTACCTTCCTTTGTAGTGAGGTGAACCCTTTCACCCTGGTCAATGATTCCCACCAACATATCGCTGATCCGCTTGACTTCTCTGTAATCAGCAGTAATACCGCCTCTTATCATCATGTCTTCGTTCACATTGCGAATGTTGCATACTCTAGCACCCTTGGCGACTGCCGCCCTCTGCGCATTGGTGTGAGTCATGGAATGACTTGTCTGATTAATGATAATGTCAGCTGAACTCATAGCCACCGCTACAGTTTCCGACGGCTCTACACCACTCATACCTGTGGGACTCATAGTTATTACTACTGTGTTGGCACCAGCTATCTCAGCTGCAACAGCCAGTACTTTCGTAATACTTTGAGGCCTCTCGGTATCTGTTATGATGAGCAGCTTTTCTTCAGGTTTTACGTTTAGCACTGCTTGCATTATCATCCTTGCTGTCTTTGCCATTCTTACTTCAATCAGACCTTCCCCCCCCTTTCCCAGTATGTTTTGTTTGGACCAATCACCTTTGCTTTTATTAACTCCTCCTTTGTTCCTAAATATTATGGTTTTGATTTAATATCTCACAGCTCAACCAATATCTACTGCTTGAACTATTTTTTAGTATTTTCCTTGATGATGTCAGCACAGCGGACATGGTTAAATATTCCGCAGTAACAGAAATTAGCCAGTTTAATTGCCCCAGCTTCAGGAGTCAAACGGCCTTTATCCACCTGGTCCATTACATGCTGCACAAATTTCGGAGGAATCATATGGTGACCACACATGGTGGTTATTGACAGAGTAACTTCATCCGGCAAATTATCCTTCTTGCCCCATACTCCCAATGAATAATTGATAGAGTGTGGAGTCACATCAGCTTCTTTACAGGCTGGCAATACTTCGGAAAGGACTCCTGTGGCAACCACTGATAAGCCGGTATCTTTCTCTTTCATAATTTTAAGGAATTCTACTATCTGTTCACGTTTTGTAAATACTCCCCTGAGACGTGATTTATCTGAGATTTTCGCTCTTATCTCTTCTACCGAGAACCTTGTTTTGGGTCCTGTCTTTACGTCACCCCAGTTTTCAGATCCGCATGCTTCTGCAGCTGCTATGAATTCCAGGGCTCTATCTCTGATATCCTTATCATTGACTCCCTGTGTCTGATACATAAACCAATTAAAATCCTTCTTCTGGGATTCAATGTCTCCTGAACGATGTAATGAATGAGTCATTTACAACACCTCCTAATCTATACTTAATGGACGACCTAGTCCTACATTTACTTTGCCCCTGTACGGCTGTGGAACTCCCAGTTCATCAAGGCAGTCTAAAGCCTTTGTCTGGCCATTTTCATCAACCCTTAAAATAAGTCCCAAGGAGAAGACTGTTTCTATCTCTTTTTCTACTTTTTGTAAAGCTTCCATAACAACTTTAAGCTGATTTTCCTTACATTTTCCCTCTACAATAACGGAGAGAAGATGATAGTCGAGGCATTCATCTATAAGCTCACCGGTATTCAAGTCCTTCATCAGAGCTGCAAGCGGCGTATGTATGGCCGGCGCCAGTTCTACACCTGCCGCAGCAAGTGCCATGGCGACCTTGGAAGCATCTCTTAGGTATACTCCCATTCCCGGTCTGCCCATATCTATACAGACTCCAACCTCTCCTTTTTTAACACGGCCTGAAACATCATTCGTCTTAACTTCCTCTGTACCTCTGCCTGTAACCCCAGTTACACCGTGGTTTTCAACAGGGTCGCTTATAACATGCTGGAACTGTTTTAGGAAGGTATCTAACTCAGCAGGCTCGATGGAGCCTCTTGGACAAACCTTTTGTCTTAGACATACATAACATTCTGTACAGATATTCTGGTCAACATAGCATTTCTTGCTTTCAGAATCAAATGATATTGCATCGACTGTACAGTAGGTTTGGCATATTTTGCAGCCATTGCATTTTTCTTTATTGATTACTGTCAAATTAAATCACCCTTTCTGTAATATTTATAATAGCTCCCTAACCTTTTTTCATTTGATTTTCAAGGTAGGGCATAAGGCCTCCCAGCCTGATATATTCAAGCATGAATTCTGGCGGTTTCACGAATTCATATACCTTACCAAGTGTTTTGTTTTCTATAACCCCTTTAGCAAGATCAACATGAATCTGATCCCCCACCGAGACCTCCTCTGCAAATGCCGGACATGCAATCGCAGGAAGTCCCACATTAAAGCAGTTGCGGTAAAAGATTCTGGCAAATGATTTGGCTATTACTGCGCTTATGCCTGCGTGCTTAATTGCACGGGGAGCTTGTTCGCGGCTTGAGCCGTATCCTATATTATCACCTGCAACCAGCAAATCCCCTGTCTTAACCTTTTTTGAAAAATCGGGATCACAGCCTGACATACAGTTAGAAGCCAATTCATGGGGTTCAACCTGAGTCATGAAGCGAGAAGGCAGAATGTGATCCGTGCTTATGTTGTCCCCAAATAGCCATACTCTGCCTGAAATTTCTGTATTGTTATTTATCATAAGACACACCTCCCAAGAGTCTTCTCGGGTCTGTAATGAAGCCTGCAACTGCAGAAGCTGCTACAGTCAAGGCGCTGGCCAGATATATCTTCCCGCCCGCTCCCATTCTTCCGTCCATATTCCGAGTGGTGGTAGAGATGCATACTTCCCCGGGTGACAGGCATCCGACTTCGTATCCTGCACAGGTTCCACAGGATGGAGACGATATAATTGCACCTGCATCTAAGAGGGTTTGAAGAACTCCTGTACTAGCTGCTTGACTCGCTACCCGTGAAGTATTCGGAACAATAATGAAACGTACGTTTGGATGCACTTTTCTACCCTTAAGTATCGTTGCCGCTTGCTCTAAGTCGTGGTAGAATGCACCGGAACAAGATCCTAATGTAGCTTGATGTATATCAGTTCCTTCAACACTATCTACACCTACACCATTTGTAGGCAGCCCCGGTGTCGCCACCAGAGGTTCTAATTTTGAAATATCGAAACGTATAGTGGAGATATAGTCGGCATCAGGGTCTGCAGTGAAAACTGTTTCTCCCCCCCAGTACGTATTCAACTTGTGGATTAATTTCTCATCAACAGGCATAAGTGCATTTTTTACACCCATTTCCAAGCCCATTATAGCTATAGCCATTCTTTCTTCTATTGTAATAGTGTCCAACAAAGAACCCTCAAACTCTACTGCAGCATAGTTAAGAAACGAAGGACCGAAATGTTTCAAAACCAATAGCGCTACGTCTTTTGCACATACTCCAAAAGGCAGCTTACCATCAAGAATAACCTTTACTGTTTCAGGAACCTTCATCCATATCCTGCCTGTAGCCAAAACTGCAGCCATTTCCGTTGACCCGATACCCGTTGCCAAACATCCAAAGGCTCCCAGTCCAACGGTATGAGAATCTGTCCCCAAAACAATCTTACCTGGGCGAGGGACTCCATCCTCTGCCAATACAGCATGCGAAACTCCTCTGCCCACTTCAATGATGTTACAACCATATTGTTTTACAAACTCGCGTATATACCGGTGATGCTGAGCCGCACGAAAGGTGGTAGATGGAGAATGATGATCAAGTACAAAATGCACTTTTTCAGGCGCCCACACCGTTGCTTTCGGTAACTTGTAAAATTGCTGCAAGGCTATGGGTCCATTGTTATCATGGATGAAAGCAATATCCACAGGGACTTCTACAATTTCCCCAGGTACTACTGATTCTTTTTTCGCCTTAAAAGCTATAATCTTTTCAGTCACAGTTAAGCCCATTGAATTAACCTCCTATTACATATAATTTAACTTCCCTACCCCAAGTCATCTTTACCTTATAATGTCAAAATCACTTCTACATTTCTAAAATAGCTTTGCAAATAGCTTCGCCCATTTCCTCAGTTGAAGCCTTTCCACCCAAATCAGGTGTTACATACTGTAATTCATCAAGGACTTTTTTAACGCTCAACGTTATATCATCGCTGGCCTTTATTGTTGAAATATCAGCTTTCTTGTTTGCCAACCAGGAAAGCATCATCTGGGCCGACATAATCATGGCAAAGGGATTCGCAATATGCTTCCCTGCTATGTCCGGTGCTGAACCGTGTGTAGCTTGAGCCATAACATATTGTGGTCCGACACATAAGCCTGGAGCCATCCCCAATCCCCCTACCAGCCCAGCAGCTAAATCTGATAAAATGTCCCCAAACATATTGGTAGTAACGACCACGTCAAAATTTTGGGGCTTCATTGCAAGTTTCATGGCAAAGGTGTCAACTACTACTGTTTCAAAGCTTATATCAGGATAATCCTTAGCAACCTCTCTGCAGGTATCGATAAATAATCCACAGCCCAGTTTGAATACTGTGTTCTTATGAATTGCACTCACCTTTTTCATCCCATTGCGCTGGCGTGCTAATTCAAAAGCCGTTCTTGCCGCCATTCCCGAATTTCTTTTAGTTATGACACGCATTGATTGGGCTATATCTGGTGTAGGCATAAACTCTCCGGTTCCCATATACATATTACGGTCCGGCTGGAAGCCTTCATTGTTCTCCCTTATAATAACCACATCAACATCTTTGTGCAGGCTCGGGATAAAAGGATAGGATTTTGCAGGTCGAATATTGCTGACTAAATCAAATTTTCTGCGCAAAATGGGATGCGGATTAACAGCCTTTGAATCCCCTTTAGGATAAGCCATATGTCCAATAGGTCCCAAAATCCATCCATCTAATTCAAACAGTTTGTTTAGGGTCTTTTCAGGCAGAGTTTCACCGTTTTCCAGATAGCTTGGATATCCAATTGGCAGCTCTACCCAATCAATTTCAATATCTTTATACTTTTTTGCTGCTGTTTTTAGTATTTTAACTGCAACTGGTACAATTTCGAGACCAATATCATCTCCATTAAGAATTCCCAGATGATACAATGCCATAACTACTACCTCCTTATGCAAATCTTTCTAATATTCAAATTATTATTTAAATTATTAATATTGCAAATATCATACCAATGTTTTTTTTAAAGGAAACTGCCTGATTCTCGCTTAATTGACAAGTATTAAGGTGCCCATATCTATTTAGGCATTTTTTAGGTAGTATTTTTCGCCTAATAGTTGCCTATATCACCTATTAACAATCTACTCATCGATTATCCCTGGCATTGGGATTAACACAATTTGGAACAATCCGGCTGTCAAGTGCAGCGAAGATGCTATTGGCACAGCCTTCTCCCATTGCTATTCTTGTATCTAAGGTAGATGTGCCTACGTGTGGCGTCAGTACAGCATTAGGAAGGTCAATCAGCCCAGGCTCCACCTCTGGCTCCCGCTCAAATACATCTAGACCGGCACCTGCGATTATCCCATTACGAAGTGCGTCTACCAAAGCCTTTTCATCAACAATCGGTCCTCGTGCGGCATTCACTAGTATTGAGGTCCTTTTCATGAGCTTGAATTCCTCAGTGCTTATAAGATGGCGTGTAGAAGGCATTGATGGAACATGAACGGTAACAAAATCAGCTTCCTTTAATAGGGTTTCCTTGTCAACAAACCTTCCGCCCGTTGTTGCTTCAAAAGCCGGATTAGCTGCCATGTCGGTATAGATAATCTTCATATTAAATCCTTTAGCTCTTTGACCTACTGCTAATCCAATACGACCGGCACCTAATATGCCAAGGGTTTTGCCGCTGACCTGGACGCCCATTAAATTCATAGGTCCCCAATCTTTCTTCCCTGCTCGTACATATTGGTCACATTCTGTAATACGTCGAGCTGCAGCCAAAATTAAACCAAAGGTCAAATCCGCTGTAGAATCCGTGACCACTCCCGGATTATAGCTGACATATATGCCATGCTTCGTTGCTGCATCTACATCAATGTTGTTATACCCTACACCGTAGTTAGCTAATATTAGGCAGCGAGATTTGATGGCCTGACAGATTTCTTCATCTATGGTTGTACGGGATACAAGTACTGCATCTCGGCCTTTGAGTTTTTCCAACAGTTCCACTTTCGATAAAGGTCGAGGGTCATCGCACATCTCAACATTACAGCGCTCTTTAAGCAGCTGAAGTGCTTCAGTTGGTATGGGGCGGGTAACATATACATTGGGTTTCGACATTTTAAATCACCTCATTCTTATTATTTTTGTTTGAATCACCATACTGGCTCTTGATTAGAGGCTTTATACCTCCACTCTCCAGGATATTCAATACATAGCTGGTAAAAGGCTGTGCTTGTATTAAGGCTCCGGTAGTCTCATTGATAATTTTGCCGGATGCAATGTCCACATTTAGGATATCTCCTTTAGCAACCATATTGGTTATGCCCGGGCAAAGTATGAGTGGCACTCCCAGATTAATAGCATTTCTATAAAAAATCCGGGCAAAAGAATCAGCTATTATAGCCGCAACCCCAGCTGCTTTCAATGTGACTGCAGCATGCTCCCGACTTGAGCCGCAACCGAAATTTGTGGAAGCCACAATGATATCCCCGGGTTTGACTTCCTTATAAAAATTCGGATCAATTCCTTCCATTGCATGTTTTCCAACATCCTCAGGGTCTGTAATATCCAGAAACCGGCCGGGATAAATCTGATCTGTATCAATATTAGCCCCAAATGTGAATGCCTTTCCACTAATGGCTTTATCCACGTCTTTCACCTCACTTAATCTATATAGGGGGATGGATCAGTAATTTGACCTTCTAAAGCTGCAACTGCGACAGAAGCAGGAGAACCTATATATATTTCTGCTTTGGGACTGCCCATTCGTCCCGGGAAGTTCCGGTTGGTAGAAGTGATGCAAGCTTCTCCCGGTGCTATAAGCCCCTGATGTGTACCCAGACAGGCAGCACAACCCGGTGTAACAAATGTCGCACCTGCTTCTACGAGGATTTGAATATAACCCTTGTTCATGGCTTCCAGGAATACATTTTTCGAGGCAGGTACGACCACAAGCCGTGTACGAGGATGTATCCTTTTCCCCTTTAATATCTTTGCTGCAATCTCAATGTCGTCGATACGCCCATTTGTACAGCTTCCCAAGTAGGCCTGGTTTATTTCAGTGCCAATAAACTTTGTGATAGAACCCACATTATCAACGCTGTGGGGAGCAGCAAGCTGTGGCTTCAGTTCAGAAACGTCAAAAGTGATTTCCTCGGCATATTGAAAATCAAGATCGGTAGTGAATATCTCATAATCGTGATTACCCATTCTTCTGAGATGCTCTAATGTAATATCATCAGGCTGGATATAGCTGGTCTTTGCTCCCATTTCAGTTGTCATATTACATATAGTCATACGTTCTGACATGCTTAGCTCCTTAAGAACCCGCCCGGTAAATTCCACTGCTTTGTATAAAGCATAATCCGCCCCCAGGGAACCTATTATATGGAGAATGACATCTTTTGCATAAACTCCCGTTGGTATCTTTCCTTCCAAATTAATACGAATTACTTCAGGAATTCTAAACCAAAGCTTACCTGTCATCATGATGATTGCTAAATCGGTAGCTCCGACACCAGTGCCGAATGCACCGTATGCTCCATGAGTTGTAGTATGGGAATCAGTAACCACTACAACCATTCCCGGATGTATCAGATCCTTGTCTGCAATTACCTGATGGCAGACCCCCTGGTCAATATCCATTAAAAGATCGATTCCCTGATTCCAACAGAATTCGCGGAATTGCTTTTGGTTATCAGCCTGTGCAATAGTAGATGGCGGTGAGTAATGATCTAAAAACATTACTATTTTTTTAGGATCATGCACCTTTTTACCTCCCATCTCATGAAAGGAACGTATGGTTTGCAGATAAAGATCATTAATGCCTGCCAAATCTACTTTGCAATTAAATATCTCCCCTACAGTAACTGTTTCCTGGTCTGCTGCCTTTGCCAGGATCTTTTCAATAGCATGCATATATTAGACTCTCCCCCCCATTTATTCTTATTTCATCTATGTATCTTGGATATAGCAAGACCTGTACCAATATTGCATGTGTTTTTAATTTATCTTTCCAAAACAGCAATCGTGAAAATTAAAAACTGTCTGTGCATAAGCTACAGACAGTTTTTTTAGGTTATAAATTGTAGAATTGTTCATCATGTTTTCTACTTGTAAAATTATTAAAAATTATAGTCGTTGTCTTTAAACCATTTTAGAGATGATATAGTGTCCGGCGTAGGAATATATTCCAAAGAAACATAGCCCTTATATTCTGACTCTTCAATCATTTTTAAAAACTTCACCATTTCTATCTCACCTGTGCCAGGCTGGTGTCTTCCAGGATGGTCTGCAATTTGAATATGACTTATGGCATGTGAATCATTTTTCATTATTTCAAAGATGTCTTCTCCCTCCTGACGGCTATGGTAGAGATCATATTGTATAAAAACGTTGCTTCTTCCGACTTCCTTCTGAAGCTTTAAACCTTTTTCAGTCGATTCAATGAATATATCCGGATTATCATAGTGGTTAAGGGGCTCAAAAGTAAGATTGAGATTATGTTTTTTCAATTCATCAGCTGCATATTGCAGGTTATTAACTAAAGTGTCCCACAGCTCTACTTCTGAATAATTAGGATGCATGCTCCCACAGAAGAAATTTATATTTTTTACGCGTAATCGGCAAGCAATTTCAACCGCTTGCTCTACTCCCTGACGAAACTCTTTCTTTTTTCCGGGGTTGTTCGCTACACCTCTTCCTCCAACAGCCTTAACATCTACAGGGAAATTAAAAAGATAAGGCCTCAACCCAGTTTCCTTGAGCTTACCTTCTACAGCATCTACATTAAGCGGTTCCGGAAATTTAAATTCAACTGTGTTAAAACCGGCCTCCTTTGCCTTAGAAAACCTATCCAAAAAGTCATATTCTGCAAACAGAAAAGTAATATTACCCATTAACTTAAGCATGTATTTCGCCTCCATATATTTTAATTTTCGATTCTTATAAGAGATGCATATTCCATGCCAATCCTGAATGAATACAAAAATATATATGGTTTACACCTATATATTTCGCGAAAAACATTTTACATTATTAATTCAAGTTTCGCGTAAATATTTCCTTGATTTTCATTGAATTCGCAC
>FWPV01000368.1_pt1 | contig 145941 bp, 110 predicted proteins | sample 2228371 | NCBI WGS metagenome assembly FWPV01 (sample SAMEA103939776, study PRJEB20133) | metagenome
TTGTGGTTTGGGACCGCGAATTTCACGAATTGAGGCTAATTTCGCGAAGCAATTCTTTGGCTGGGGAAGCAAAGGTTAAATGGTTCGTTTGAATTGGTTGTGGATTGAGACCGGGAATTTCATGAATTGGGGCTAATTTCGCGAAGGGAACAGTTGACGGAGTCGTTTTCCGAGTTGTAGCAGGACATTATCGGCAAATTGGATTCGAGGATCGGTTATAGGCCTAAGGCACAGTAATGCATCAGAAGGGAAAAGGTTTATGAAAAAAATCATCCATCTCAGCGATCTCCATGTTGGTTATCAGAAACAGGATCTAACGCGCCGATTAGAGGGGATTGTCCAGAGCATCATCTTTGTCAAAGAGCCAGCCGAGGATTATGTGGTTGTCGTGACCGGCGATCTTGTGGAGAAAGCCACCGATCCTGTCAATCACGAAACGGCTAAGATGTATCTGGACAGACTCGCGGCTCATGGATTTACCGTGCTGATAGTGCCGGGGAATCATGATTATGGGACTGGCATACGGGCCAATCGGAACTATCAGAAGCAGTTCAAGACCCTTTTCTTTAATGATGCTGATTTCAGTTTTCCTAAGTTAGATGTAATCGATGACATTGCTTTCATCGGGCTGGATTCGATGGAGGAGGAGCTGAATACATTCGATAAATTGGGCGCAAACGGAGAGCTGGGCTGGGAACAACGGAGCCGGTTGGATGCGCTACTGGGGCAAGCAGATGTTCGGTCATGCCGACATCGGGTGATCTATTTGCATCATCACCCATTCGATCCATGGATCTTTCACGAGCTGAAAGATTCGAAAGAACTGGGCGAAATCCTGATGCGGCATGGCAATATCGATGCGATCCTGTTCGGCCATAACCATCATTTTCGCAAATGGAACGGCAAATGGGGAATCCCGCGCTGCTATGATGCCGGTTCATCCACCCGGAAAAACGATAGTCCCAGCTTTCACCGCGTGATCGATCTTTCCAAGCCACCGACCGAGGATTATGACGCGGACTTTTTCTATGAGCTCCCGACTGGCGAAAGCCAGCCGAAATAGCCAATGCGTAGTGCTATAACCATCAAAAAAAACGCCGGGAGTTGATCCTCCTGGCTGTAAAATTTTATTGATCCCCTCGCTATTAGCAAACGAATTATCAACCAGATCGTTTCGGCAGGGGAAAGTAGTTTTCATTGAACTCTGTTCATCTGGCTTCCAAAGGCACGCTGTGCATCGCGCCTCCCTGAAATCGGCAACGTAAGAATTGCATCGCCCTTGGTGATTTTTCATCATCAGAATCATGTTTCAGCAGCATCATTCAGAGCAGAAGAATGAACATTATGACTAACCGATACCTTTGCTGCTTTGATCCCTCATGAAAGCAATGCCGCTGGTTGCCATCATTGAATCCGTCCATTGATCAGCGTACTGATGGAGGCGAGCACCTATTGCGCTATTGCGTGATGAGCTTGCCAGATTGCTTCAATGACTCTTTGAGATTTCTATTGATGAATTCCCAGCAAAGACTTCCAACTCATCGGAATTGGCTTATAATTTCGATTGCCCTCTTGAAGCTGGAAGGCTGCGTTGAAGGTGATAGCGTAATCTGGCGCGCCACCGATACTGGTAATAAGGAGCTTGCCATAATGATTATCCCCCGTTTTCACCGCATAAACATGGCCCAACAACACAGCGATGGATTTGCCCTCCTCCGAATATCCTGCCGCAGGTGCGATATCCGAGTCATTGAGATCGTCCATGTAGCCCAGGTCTTGTAAACCGCCACCGTTCATCCCGGCCAGCCAGCAACGGATATTTCCAGCCGAACTGGGATCGAATGCCTCGTTGATAATGTCGGCACCATTCGCGCTGGTATAGCCAACGGCTGGCACTGCGACGACTTTGAAGGTATTAAAATCGAAACCAGCCTGCGAATCATCGCCTGTTACCTGGGCAGTGGAAGCTGATTTTAATCGAACGCTATTGATTTCGGGGCGCGGCGTATCCTTAATCACATTGCTCGGATAACTGATCTGCTCACCCCAGTAGGCATAGGCTACGACCGCAAAACTATAAGTCACACCATTCGTGAGGTTCTGAACCACTTTGCTGATGAGCCCATCGGAATACCCGTACACCGGCAGCGAGTCCACCACGGCAAAATCCGAGCTCAGCGCAGAGTCCCCGGTCTGACTGGTGAAATCGCCAATGGCGCGAAGCACGTAGTAGCCCTGGAAATCATTCTCATAATTGGATGTGTACCAGAACAACGTCACCTGTCCATTGCCAGTGACGCTGCGCAATCCCAATGGCGGCGATAGCTTTTCTTTGCTCTCGACGACCTTTTCCTGCGGCGTGGCAGCAACAATATTGGATGGGTAGCTGATTTCTCGTCGATTATCGCGTTTGAAGGCAGCCACCGCAAAACTATAGGTCACGCCGTTGGTCAGTCCAGAGATAGTACGGCTGATCTCGCGATCTTGAGGCGGCGACAGAGCAATGGAATCGACTTTTACGAAGACACTGCTCAAACTGCTATCTTTTGATTGATAGGTAAAATCACCGACAGCCTGAAAAATATAATAGCCGCCGAAATTGTCTTCATAATTCGATGTGAACCAGAATAGGGTCACTTTGCCGTTTTGCGGCTCGGCGCGAAGCCCCAAAGGCGGCGCCAGCTTGGATTTTTCGATCGTTTTGAAGATAGTTTCTGCTGTATCGCAAGCCCAAAACAGACCCGCGATGACCAGCAATGCCAAAATGGAGTAGATTGCTTTCATTATAATTTTCCTTCTGATTTTAATACCATAGGGCTATGATCAAGTGAGTTTGTCTTTCGAGGCAGGTTCTTGCGCTGATGGCCACCTATTGTTCGACGGCAGGAAAAAGTCAGGACTAAAAATTAGAACTGCCAAAAGAAGTTTTTGGGTATTTGAGTCTATCCCTCTGTTGCTACCCCAAATTGGATCATAATGGTATAGTCCTTCCACTTTCACTCGGCGATCGCTTTGCGAAAAATAAATTAAATGACAGATCGACTTCTATCGAACACCGATCCCCATCCCGTTCGGAGAGTCAAGATCAAAGCATCTCGCCCGCTCGGCGCATAATCTCCTCCCTCAGATGATTCGGAGTAGCACGAATATAGTATTCGAGCAAATTGAGCATGAAATTTTTCAACAGCTCGATCGGGACAAGGACTAAGCCGTTAGCGAGTGGTCGATGCCATGGACTGCAATCGCCGAATGCGTTCTTGCACAGGCGGGTGGGTGGCGAACAAGCGCTCCAGTCCTCCCATGAAAGGGTTGATGATGAACATGTGAGCATGGGCGGCATTGCCTCTGGATAACGGGACACGCTGCACGGTCTGACTGATCTTATTCAAAGCACTGGCAAGCCCCAATGGTTTATTGGATATGGCAGCACCGCCAGCATCAGCAGCATATTCCCGGGTACGCGAGATCATCGCTCGAATGATCATCGCGGCCAGCGGTACTCCAATCGCAATCAGGATCATTCCCAGTGGGTTCTGCCGGCGATTTGGATCTCGCGACATTGCCCCGTATTGAGCCATTCGACCAAGCATGGCTAGTGCGCCCGCCATTGTCGCTGCAATGGTCCCAGTGAGAATATCACGATGTTTGACGTGCGCCAGTTCGTGCGCCATCACTCCAGCCAGCTCATCATCATCGAGCAGGTTGAGGATCCCGGCCGTGGCCGCCACCGCAGCATGTTGTGGATTTCGACCGGTCGCAAAAGCGTTGGGGCTCTGCTCTGGAATAATATAAACCTTAGGCATGGGTAGATGGGCCTTTTGCGCTTGTTCGGCCACGATCCGATACAATCGCGATCCTGGTTCGGCAACCTGTGCCCGATATTGGCGCAGCACCATTTTATCGCTGAACCAATAAGCAAAAAAGTTTATTGCCCCAGCCACTAAAAATGCTATCACCATGCCAGATTTTCCAGCAATCGAACCACCGACCCAAACAAACAGGACTGTCAGCACGGCCATCAGCAAAAAGGTTCGAAAATTATTCTCCATCTCTCCCAACCTCGAGACCGCTAAGATTTCTTCTGCTTTTTGCCAAACAATCCCCCAATGACGCTTCCCAGCACATTGCCAGCTTGTTGCCCGCCACTTCCGCCGAACAATCCCTTCATCAGAAAACCAGCCACATCATCTAAAATGCTCCCATCTCCGTTTTGATCCAGCAGCGCGGCGATCCCGCTCGTTCCAGCACCCTGGGTATCGCGCTTCCGTGTCAAATAGCCCAGGACGACCGGGGCCAGCATCGGGATCAACTTCGCGGCTACGCTTGGGTCCAACTTGAACTGATTGGCAATCATATTGGTCGCCTGAACACCCGATTCTCCCAACAAACCACCAAGCCTCGGGTCCACCGTTTCATCTTTAGCTTTTTTAGAAAAAAGAGCACCGAGATTATCAAGTACACTGGCGCTACCATATTTGTTTAAAATATGGTCCACCCGCGCCGGGCCGCCATATTCATCTTTCTGCTTCTTCAATCCGCTTATAATCATCGGAATAATCTGGGGGACCACCTGATTGGCGACCGTTCGACTGATCCCCAAATTCTTCGAAAGTTGCTTGGTCACTTCTGGACCCATTGCTGCCATAAATTCTTCGACAAATCCTGGCATTGCCTCATCTCCTTCAATTTGCATGGTTCGATCAAGATATCTTAGGGATAGAGCAATGATCGATTTTACTCTCCCCTTTCTTTTTGGGGTTCTTTTCGCGAAACAAATTTTTACGGCCTTTGACCATCGAGATATCAAACGAGCGGCGAAGGTTCATTGCATGCCCCATCATGGTACAGCATGGCAATCAACTTCCTGCCCTACTCTTTGACATCTTTCAGCACTCCATTTTATTGGCATGTTTAAAAGTCTGTATTCTTGAAAAAAGCGAGTCATCGCGGTGAGCGAAACGACGAAGCAATCCATCGACGCTTAAAAAATTTCTGTTTCCTTGCTCCACTTTGAATGATAACCTTCACCATATCGCGGAAGTCTATAACATTTTTCCGAGGAAGCACCGAATCTCATATCAAGATTCGGCGCTTCCCAGCTTCTCTTCTTGGTATTTACCTCTTTTCAAGATCACTTAGCGATTTTGGGGATTCGGAGGACCTGTCCCGGATAAATCAAATTTGGGTCCTTGATGACTTCGCGATTGGCCTCAAAGATGACCGGGTATTTCATGGCATTGCCATAATAAGCTTTGGCGATTTTGGACAGCGTGTCCCCTTTTTTAACGGTGTAAAACTCGGTTTCCTCCTCCGGTTTAGGGGCCGTGAAATAGTCATCATTGACCTTGGCGACGCCTTTGATATTTCCTGCTAAAAGGATCGCTTTCTCCTTGGTTGCATGGGTGTCGCATTGGCCGTAGAGTGTAACGACCTCATCTTTATACTCAACTTTGAGATTTTTGATCTTGTCGCCCAATTCGGTTTTGAGTAGATTTTCAACCTCTTCAGCTTCGTTTCTACCGCGCCCGAAAATGCTTGCGCCAACCCCTTTTAAGAAATCGAACATTCCCATTTTTTCTGTCTCCTTCGCTTGCGATAATGTGAGTTTTAAAGAAAATCACCACCAGCAGCCTGAGCTGGATGATTTATCGGATTATTAAAGTGACCGATGATTGGTAACGTATCTTGGCCATTGTTTGTCCACCAAATCTAAAAGGATATTCTTAGCGGAATGATCTGGGGATCTTCGCAACAACGACCAGATTTGATGCCGATTGCTTAGTGAGTCACCATCGGCTCGAGCTCTTTGGCCGCCTCGACCCAGGCTTTGACCTGGCTGAGCCCAGGAATTTGGCGTACCAGTTTGTGTTTCTCATTGGTTTCGATTAGAGCCGCATGAAGGTTTTCGGGTTTCCGGTTTTTCAGCTCTTTCACCGTATCAACCCCGGCCTTCTCAAGTAGCTCTGCGTATTCGCTGCCGATACCCTTTACTCGAAATAGATCAGCGGCATTCACCCATTTGAGGATCAGATCATCATTGATGCCAGTGGCCTCAGCGATTTCTTTGCGGCCCTTTCGACTGGCGCCTTTTTCTAAAAGATCCGAAACTGTCTTAATCCCCAGAGCTTCCAGTTTTTTTGCGTATGCCTCCCCAATGCCTTCGATTTCTGTAATTTTGTAATTCGCCATAAGTTGCCTCCTTGGTTTCTTTTAATCGCCGCAGAAATTTGAATTATTGACACCAAAAAATAATGATATTATTATTAAAAGTCAACATTTATTTTTCACATAAAAAATCAATCTGTTTCTGGTGCCCATTTTTCAGGCAAGCAATTTTTGCTGAGATCCGCTTATGCGAAATATTTCACTTGACATTTTTCTCAATTTTATTATTTTTACATAAGACCTAAATGTCTAAATCGAATTTATTGCACAATACCTGAGGTTGATTGCAAATTCTATGGCCTTTTTGACGCAGAGACCTCAGAAAATCGGCGAGTTCATTGAGTGAGCAATTCTAATCTCTTTCTCGGTGATCGCTTGGTGATCTCTGTGTCCCTAAAAAATATTTTAGAAATGATGAGTCCATTTTTAAATTGGGCAAGACAAAAATCTAAGTCACTATTCGAACATTCGCAATAGCAAAGGAGAAATTCCATGCAAGACTTCGAAAAGCTGGGGGTTTTTTATCTCGGACGCGAATATGATCTGGAGAAAAAACAATCGCAGGAAAAATTGCTGCTCTATAACTCAAAAGACCTTGTCACCCATGCCGTGTGCGTTGGCATGACTGGTAGCGGCAAGACTGGTCTGTGTATCGGGCTGTTGGAGGAGGCTGCCATCGATGGGATTCCGGCCATCATTGTCGATCCCAAGGGAGATTTGCCCAATTTGCTTTTGACCTTTCCCGAGCTCGAACCCAAAGATTTTCTACCTTGGGTGAATGCGGAGGATGCACAGAAAAAAGGCGTGTCCATCGAAGAATATGCAGCGCAGCAGGCTCAGCTATGGAAAAAAGGGCTATCCGATTGGGGACAGGATAGCAGTCGGATCAAACGCCTGCGGGATGCGGCTGATTTCACTATATACACACCAGGGAGCAATGCAGGCATTCCCATCTCCATCTTAAAATCGTTCGCAGCGCCGCCCCAGGTCATCATGGAAGATAGCGATCTATTAAGGGAACGCATCAATACCACGGTGACCAGCTTGCTCAACCTCATGGGCATTGAAGCAGACCCATTGCAGAGCCGAGAGCATATTCTGCTGTCCAATATCCTCGATTCTACCTGGCAAAAGGGTCAGGACTTAGACCTTGCTGGTTTAATCCACGCCATCCAATCGCCGCCAATGAGCAAAATTGGCGTGTTCGATATTGAGTCCTTCTTCCCATCCAAGGATCGTTTTGCTCTGGCAATGAAGCTTAACAACCTGCTGGCTGCGCCAGGATTCAGTGTGTGGTTGGAGGGCGAGCCGCTGGATATCGACCGCATCTTTTATACTGCCGAAGGCAAACCACGGATGTCCATTTTCTCCATCGCCCACCTCAATGATGCTGAACGGATGTTCTTTGTATCGTTATTGCTCACCCAACTGCTTGGCTGGATGCGAACACAATCTGGAACCACCAGTCTCCGCGCGATCTTTTATATGGACGAAATTTTCGGCTATTTCCCGCCGGTTGCCAATCCCCCGGCAAAAGCGCCGTTGATGACCCTTCTCAAGCAGGCCCGAGCGTTTGGGCTTGGAATCGTTTTAGCAACGCAGAACCCGGTCGATCTGGATTACAAGGGGCTATCAAATACTGGGACCTGGTTCATCGGCCGGCTTCAGACCGATCGGGATAAGCAGCGAGTGCTGGACGGCCTGGAAGGCGCCAGTGCCACAGGGGGCAAATTCAATCGGAAGCAAATGGAGCAGATCTTAGCCGGGCTGGGCAAACGCGTTTTTCTGATGAACAACGTCAACGAAGACGCGCCAGTGATTTTCGAGACCCGCTGGGTGATGTCGTATCTTCGTGGACCTCTGACACGCAACCAGATCAAGCAGTTGATGGACCCCAAAAAGGCTGCTATGGCTGCACAGTCGGTAGCAACTGCGGCCCCTGCGGCCCCCAAGCCTGGCCGAGTTGAAACGACCGGGCTTCGACCATCACTGCCACCTGATGTTGCCCAATATTATCTACCCACTCGAAAAGTCCAGCCCGTTGACGCAACGCTGTTCTATGAACCAATGCTTTTGGGCCTCGGCAAAGTGTTCTATTCGGACAATAAATTTAAAATTGCAACAGAGACCTCAATTTCGCTCGTGGCCGCCTTCTCGGATCACCCTTCCATCATTAACTGGGATGATGCTATCGAGGCAGGAATTTCGGAATCCGCATTGCTGCGAGCTCCCCAGGACGAACGAGCCAGATACGGTCAATTGCCCTCGGAGGCTGCCAGGAAACAAAATTATCTCGAATGGAGCAAGGCTTTCAATGACTGGTTGTTCCGAAAGCAGAGCCTGGAGCTATGGAAAAGCCCGTCGTTGCAGGTCGTTTCTCAGCCTGGGGAATCTGAGCGGGAATTCCGCATTAGGCTGCAATTGATCGCTCATGAGAAACGCGACGAACTAGTGGAGAAACTGAGGCAGAAATATGCAGCTCGACTCACCAGTTTGCAAGATCGGATTCGGCGCGCCGAGGATGCGCTGGCGCGAGAAGCAGAACAGGCCAAGCAGCAAAAGCTTCAAACGGCGATCTCGGTAGGGACGACCTTGCTGGGCGCCTTTCTGGGGAAAAAGGCGGTGAGCAGCTCCACCATAGGCCGGGCAACGACCGCTGCTCGCGGCGCCAGTCGCGCTATGAAAGAGGCACAGGATGTTAAGCGGGCTGAAGAGAATGTCCAAGTACTGCAGCAACAGCTTGCCGAGCTGGAGCAGCAATTGGCAGCAGAAATCGAACAGGTGAAATCGAGCGTCGATCCGATGACCGAAGAGCTGGAACGCGTCGTGCTCCGTCCCAAAAAGACCGACATTTCAGTCTCTCTGGTCGCCCTCACCTGGACCCCATATTGGCAGGACAATAAGGGCGGAATGCAGCCAGCGTGGTGAGATTGGATGAAAAAGGATTCCTAAACCTGATAGGTTCAGGAATCCTTTTCCTCTTGCCGAGTAGCTACAGCGCTCAATTCATTTCTAAATTCATGTCAATAATCCGCAGCGAACGAATAGCCCACCTTATTAGGATCACATCTATTACAGCACTAAGGAGTAACTCTGTCAATGCACCATGTTTTTTATCAGGTACGACTAATACATGATTCACCTGGTCCATGACAATTTTATCTCGATCGATTTTACGCTAAAGTATGATCGCTGACACCAGTGGCACTTTTCCTTCGGCGACCAGTATTTGTACTGTCTCCGTTTTAAAAACAGTTCCATGATTATCCCTCATGATTAAAAGATTATCAAAAGGCAAAAAACCTTTTCGGGTAGTTTTAAATTGATCGATCATCCGCTGAATTAGAATACCCTGTTGGTAAGAGCCAGAGAACTCTCCAGATAACTGCTCTCATTTCTCGACATATAAAAGAATGATTCAAATGTCGAGAACAATTTTAGAAATGTTGTAACTATGTTCAATCTGCCGGCGCTTGTCCAAATTCCGCATGTTAGTTGTTTTCCGAATATCGAAGTAAAAATAATTTTCCTTGACAATCACTAAAAAATTGTTATATTAGTGTCAAACTAATTAGGCTCCCCTTTAAACCGATCCAGTGAGAGGGAAAGGGGCGTGTTGAGAGAAGTGCCTTCATGCGCCCCAGGAAGGCTTTTTTTATGTCTGAGGGCACTCTAAAGCCACTAATCGCACGAATTCCGTTGACACTAAAAATCAATTTGTGTCATTTCGTGAAATTCGTGGCTTGAATCTTTTTAGAGTGGACTCAGATCTAAAATCGGAAATGGTATGGAACGAAAAGTCAAGGCAAAAATCATCGATGAAGTGGGCTTGAAGCGAACCATTACGCGGTTGGCGCATGAAATTCTGGAGCGAAACCGGGGGGCAGAAAATTTAGTCATTGTTGGCATTCGGACCCGAGGGGTCTATCTGGCTCAGAGGATCATCGACGAAATCGATAAGATCGAGGGCCGAAAACTGCCTTTAGGAATACTGGACATCACCATGTATCGTGATGATTTCCGCGAGCGACTGAGGCAGCCAGTGGTGCAACTGACCGATATCCCGTTCGACATCTACGATAAAAACGTGGTGTTGGTGGATGATGTTCTTTATACTGGTCGCACCACCCGCGCTGCGCTTGAGGCGCTGATGTCGTTCGGTCGTCCCGCGCGGATTCAGTTGGCGGTCCTGGTCGATCGCGGCCATCGCGAACTTCCGATCAAGCCAGATTACGTGGGCAAAAATATTCCCACCTCAATCGGCGAGGAGGTGCAGGTGAAGATGCGGGAGATCGATGATGAGGATTGTGTGCTGTTGGTAGAGAGCCCGCCTGGGACCAATGCACTGAATAAATCATGAGGTAAAAGATCAACGACGTGGTTTTCAAACGCAAACATTTGTTAGGGTTGGAAGACGTATCGGCTGAGGAAATCCAGTTGATTCTGGACACCGCGACGTCTTTCAAGGAAGTTTTGGAACGCCCGATCCCCAAAGTGCCAACGCTTCGGGGCAAGACCATTGTGAATTTGTTTTACGAAGCTTCCACACGAACCCGCATTTCATTTGAGCTTGCCGAAAAGAGATTGTCTGCAGATACCATCAATTTTTCCACCAGTGCCTCATCTGTAAAAAAAGGCGAAAGTCTACGCGATACCGCCCAGAACATCGAAGCCATGAAGGTCGATATGGTGGTGATCCGCCATGCAGCAGCCGGCGCGCCCCATTTTCTGACCCATTGGATCAAGGGCTCCGTGATCAATGCCGGGGATGGCATGCACGAGCATCCCACCCAGGCACTCCTGGATATGATGACGCTGCGGGAAATTTACGGCGAGCTGAAAGGATTGCGCGTGGCGATCGTGGGAGATATCCTTCATTCCCGTGTCGCTCGATCCAATATTTTTGGCCTCACCACCATGGGCGCTGAAGTGGCTATCTGTGGCCCAGCACCCCTTATCCCTATCGAAGCGGAGCGCTGGCCAGTGAAAATCCTCTATAATGTGGATAATGCTATCAGTTGGGCTGATGTGGTGATGGTGTTGCGCATCCAGTTGGAACGTCAGACGGCGAATTTCTTCCCATCAATACGCGAATATCACAATTACTTCGGCATCACGCGGGAACGTTTGCTGAAGGCGAACAAAAGGATTACCCTCATGCACCCCGGGCCGATCAATCGCGGCATTGAACTTGATAGCGACCTGGCTGACGATCCTGAGTTCTCCGTCATTCTCAATCAGGTGACCAATGGCGTGGCGGTGCGAATGGCAATTCTTTACTTACTGAGTGGGGAGATGGAGAAATAGGGCTAGATCTTTAGTCAGTAATCAGTAATCAGTGATCAGTAGACAGGTGGAGACAAAGGGAAAATATTGAGTGATGGGAGGATGAGGGAATGGGGGGATGGTGCAATTAGGGAACGGGGGCTACAAGGATAAATTAGACAGGCCGGATGGATGGTATCCAGGACACTTCGGCCCGGCGACTTAGAGATTATCAGGATTTGAAATGATATGAGAGAAAAACTTACCACCAGTCATGCAGCGGTGAGCGCCAGCGGAAGAACTGGGTTGCAACCTGCCCGAAAACTATTGCTACGTCATGCGACCATCATCGATGGTCGGGATGGATATCCTGGCGAGAATGATGTGCTGATCATCGACGGGAAAATAGCGGATATTCGACCTGAGATATCATTTTCATCAGAATTCGATGGTGAAATATTCGACCTCAGTGGTAAACTGGTTTTCCCTGGCTTTTTGGATCTCCATGTTCATTTTCGGGAGCCAGGTCGAGAGGATGAGGAGACGTTGTTGAGCGGCGCGGCGGCAGCCATGGCTGGGGGATTTACTGCCGTATGTACCATGCCCAATACCCATCCAGTCACTGATTCCCGAGAGGTGGTCGAATTCATCACCGACACAATGAAGGATCATCTCGTAACCGTGTATCCTGTGGCGGCCATCACGCGAGGGCAGAAGGGCGAGGAACTGGTCGAAATGGCCGAGCTGGTCGATGCAGGTGTGGTGGCGTTCTCAGATGATGGGAAATCTGTGGCCAATAGCCTGGTGCTGCGCCGCGCGCTGGAATATGTCCGAATGTTCGGTATCCCCATCATCGAGCATTGTGAAGACCCGGCGCTGGCCCAGGACGGTGTGATGCACGAGGGGTTTGTTTCGACCAATCTGGGACTGCCGGGCATCCCGGCTATTGCAGAGGAAGTGATCGTTGCCCGGGATATTATGCTGGCCGATTATACCAGAAGCAAAATTCACATCGCACATATCTCGACGCGAGGGGCGGTCGAATTGGTGCGTCGCGCCAAGGAAAAAGGGGTCGCGGTAACCGCCGAAGCTACGCCGCATCATTTTTCGTTAACTGACGAGGCGGTGAAATCGTACGACACGAATTTCAAAATGAACCCTCCGCTGCGCAGCGAGGATCACGTGCACGCCATCATCGAAGGGTTGCGCGATGGGACGATCGACGCCATCGCGACGGACCACGCCCCCCATTCCGTCGAAGAAAAAGAGACTGAATTCGCTACCGCGCCGTTCGGCATTATCGGATTAGAAACCGCCGTGGGGTTGATCATCGAAAAGCTGATTAAACCCGGGATTCTCTCCTGGCAGCAAATGGCTATAAAATTGAGCCGTAATCCGCATCGAATTCTTGGATTGCCCGAGCCAGAAATCAAGCCAAATCAGCCAGCGAATTTGAGCATCATCGATCCAACCGCCACCTGGGTGGTCGACAAAACCAAGTTCAAATCGCGGTCAAGAAACACGCCGTTCCACGGCTGGCAGTTGACGGGGAGAGTATTGGGCGTGATTAATAATGGGTATTGTTTTTTTCAGTGATCATGATCAGTGATCAGTGATCAGTAATCAGTAATCAGTGATCAGTAATCAGTGATCAGTAATCAGTAGTCGGTGGATTGAGGTCAATTTGAGGAGCGAACGATTGACTGATGATTGATGACTGGCATTTTTTAATAGCAAACAGCCAGCGCATCGAAGAAAAATAGGAACCGAATTGAGATGATTTCCAAATGTGCGCAAAACATCTCTCCTTTTATTGTGATGGAAGTGATGGAGCGGGCGCAACAAATGGAACGCTGCGGGGAGCATATCGTTCACCTTGAGGTTGGCGAGCCAGATTTCGACACGCCGAAAAAGATCGTGATGGCCGGCCAGGCGGCTTTAGCGCGCGGCGAGACCCATTACACCCATAGCCTGGGAATTTGGCCGCTCCGCGAAGTGATTGCTAATTTTTATTCGAACACTTACAAGGTGCATGTCTCTCCAGATCAGGTGATCGTCACTTCTGGGACATCTCCTGCCTTGTTGCTGGTGCTCTCCGCCATTCTAAATCCCGGGGACGAAGTCATCTGCGCCAATCCCAGCTATGCCTGCTATAAGAACTTCATTGCTTATCTCAATGCTCGCGTCAAACCTGTCTTGGTGTTCGAGGACGATGGTTTTCAATTTCGTCCCGAGCAAATCAAAGCCAATATCACCCCAAAAACCAAAGCCATTTTGATCAATTCACCTTCCAACCCGACCGGGAATTTGCTATCTTGCGAGGTCATGGAAGAGATCGCTTCGTTGGGGCCGTTGGTTATTTCCGATGAAATCTATCACGGGCTGGTTTATGGCGACAAGGCGCATTCGATATTGGAATTCAGCTCGCATACAGTGGTGCTCAATGGCTTTTCCAAGTTGTTTGCGATGACAGGGTGGCGTCTTGGTTATTTGATCGTGCCGGCCGAGCTGGTGCGACCGATTCAGAAATTGCAGCAAAATCTCTTTATCTCTGCCAATGCCTTTGTCCAGTGGGCGGGAATCGCTGCGCTTACCGAATCGCATCCAGAGATCGAACGCATGATTGCGATGTACGATGAGCGAAGAAAGTTTTTGATCAAGCGACTGCGGGAAATTGGATTTAAAATTTCAGTAGAACCGACAGGGGCCTTTTATGTGTTCGCCAATGCGAAGCGCTTCTGCACCAATTCCTATGAATTTGCCTTTGAGCTACTGGAGAACGCCCGCGTAGCCGTTACTCCAGGCATCGATTTCGGAAGTAATGGGGAAGGTTTTTTAAGGTTCTCCTACGCAAATTCGCTCGAAAACATCCAACTTGGGATGGAGCGACTGGAGGGGTACCTGAAATCCCGATAAAAAATGGATCGACCGAAAATTTTGCTTGACATTGTTTCAGAAGATTTATATTTTTGGCGTTCTTTTATGATCACCATCATCACATTTGCGGTACAAGGGGCTCTGAATTTTTTTGATCTCAGATTGCAAAAATTAATATGGTTGTAACATTGATCAATTATCTTTTTTGCCCATCAGCGGACCACGCTTGATCGATGGTCGATCGGAAACGATTTTTTCAAACGGCTTTTATTAATTCACACATCATAAAATAACCATCAATGGAGGGATTATATGGAAAAGATGAAGTATCTCATTGGTGCGGTGCTATTATTGTTTATGGTGCCGGGAATGGTGTGGTCGCAAGGTTTAACCACCGCTGCCATGAGCGGTCTGGTCACAACCACAAAAGGCGAACCGCTTCCTGGGGCCAACGTGGTAGCGCTTCATGTTCCCAGCGGCGTCATTTTTGGGGCGGCCACCCGGAACGACGGAAATTTCAATATCACCGGTATGCGTGTTGGCGGCCCTTACACGGTGACCGTATCGTACATCGGCTACAAGCCCCAGAAGATCGATAATATCTTTTTGAATCTGGGTCAGAATTTGCGCCTGGAATTCAAACTGGTGGAAGAGGCTTTAGAAGTTGGGGCGCTGGAAGTCGTCGCTGAGCGGAACGCCATTTTGAGCGCATCGCGAACGGGTTCAGCAACTTCAGTGAGCCGAGAGGCGATCATCACGTTGCCAACCATCACTGGTCGAATTGAGGACTTTATCCGCTTAACCCCACAATACAACCCCAATGGCTCTGGCTACGGTTCTTCTTTTGCAGGTCAGGATGGACGACTCAATAATATTACCGTAGACGGTTCCTATTTCAACAATTCTTTTGGATTGGCGAGCCGGCCCGGGGACCGTACCAATGTAGCGCCGATCTCGCTGGAAGCCATCGAGCAACTTCAGGTGAATATCTCGCCCTACGATGTTCGGGAAGGCAATTTCGTTGGTGCTAATGTAAATACCGTAACCAAGAGCGGTAACAACGAGTTCTCCGCTGCCATTTATGGTCAAACCCGCAATCAGGATTTGGTGGGTACTGAGGCCAAAGACCTCAAATTTGATCCGGGCACGTTCAAGTACAATCGTTTTGGCGCTCGTTTGAGCGGCCCAATCATGAAGAATAAATTATTCTTCTTCCTGAACTATGAAGGCGATAAGCTGACCCAGCCAGGAACCACGTTCCGTGCGAATAAAGGTGGCGAGCCAGTCGAGGGCAATGTGACCCGTGTGTTAACCTCCGATCTGGATGCGCTTCGCCAATATTTGAAAACCAATTTTGGCTACGAAACTGGTCCGTACGAAGGCTATAACCATTATACCCCAGCGACCCGTTTCATCGCTAAACTGGACTACAATCTCGATCCACGAAACAAAATCAGCTTGCGCTACAATCATCTCGACTCTGAAACCGACGTGCTGTTATCGAATTCCTCGTCACTGGGGTTCGGCAATCGAAGGAGCAGCACCACTGGGTTGAATTTCCAAAATTCCAACTACATCATCATGGAAAATATCCGTTCCATCGTTGGAGAGTGGAACTCGATGATCGGCAAGAATATGGCCAACAACCTCATCGTCGGATACACCTATAACGATGAAAGCCGAAAATCCCGTGGCTCGTTCTTCCCCTTCGTGGATATTAAAGAAGGCGGTTCGGTTTACACCTCATTCGGCTTTGAGCCATTTACGCCCAATAACGAGCTGCGTTACGGCAGCTATCAGTTGCAGAACAATTTTATGTACTATCTGCACAAGCATAGCCTGACCTTTGGCCTGAGCCTTGAGCGCTATCGTTCAGAAAATGTGTTCTTCCCGGGCTCCCAGAGTGTTTATGTCTATAATTCGCTGGCTGACTTCTACACCGATGCCAACGATTATCTGGCCAATCCTAATCGAACCGTTTCGCCAGTCACCCTGGAACGATTCCAGGTTCGTTGGTCCAATATTCCGGGCCAGACCAAGCCGATCCAACCGCTGAAGGTCATCTATGCTGGAGTCTATGCCCAGGATCAATGGCAGGTCGCCAAAAATATGCAGATCACGGCTGGCTTGCGATTGGACGTTCCGTTCTTCGGCGATACTGGTTACGAGAATTATAAGGCCGATGCCCTGACCTTCAAGGATGAGAACGGGAAACCAGTTCAATATAAGACCAAGAAGCTGCCGGATCCCAACATCCTTTGGTCGCCCCGATTAGGTTTCAACTGGGATATTACTGGCGATCGCACTACCCAATTGCGCGGTGGCACGGGTATTTTCACTGGCCGACCTGCTTATGTGTGGATTTCCAACCAAATCGGCAACACTGGTGTGCTCACTGGTTTCGAGCGGAAGGATAAGACCAAAGAACGACCGTTCCATCCCGATCCGAATCATTACAAACCCAAAGAAGTGACAGGTGAACCGGCCAAAACCTATGAACTGGCATTGACCGATCCCAATTTCAAATTCCCGCAAATATGGCGTAGCACCCTTGGCGTGGATCAACGATTGCCATTTGGCTTTATCGGCACTGCCGAGATCATGTACAGCCACGATATAAATGGCATCTATTACATCAATGCCAATTTAAAGGATCCTGACGCCAATTTCGTTGGTCCGGACAATCGTCCGCGCTGGACCTCGGGCAATAAGATCAACGCGGAAGTGGACAATGCCATCGTGCTGAAGAATCAGAACGTCGGCTATTTCTGGGATTTCACAGTGGCGTTAGAGCGACCATTTAGCTACGGTCTCTTCGCAAAGGTCGCTTACAGCTATGGCGTTTCAAAAAATACCGTGGATCCCGGTTCTATAGCTTTCGGCTCATGGAACGGCAATCCGCATACGGGTGATCCCAATAATCCTGGCGTCTCTTTCGCAACCACGTCGCCTGGACATCGCGTGATAGGGTCGGTCTCCTATCGAAAAGAATATTTCAATTTCGGCGCCACCACTTTCTCCCTGTTCTTGGATGCCTATTCGCTGGGCAGAGCAAGCTATGTGTTTAGCGGCGACCTCAATGGCGATGGTGGCACGGCCAACGACCTGATTTACGTCCACAAAGATAAATCTGAGATGAATTTTCAGCAATACACTTCTGGAGGCGTCACCTTTACTCCAGAACAACAAGCCGAAGCCTGGGACGCTTTCATCAAGCAGGACAAGTATCTCAGCTCTCGCCGTGGCAAGTATGCTGAACGCAATGGCGTCGAGTTACCCATGGTGTTCCGTGCCGACTTCAGCATCACCCAAGACCTGTTTACTGATCTGTTCGAAAAACGAAATAGCCTGCAGTTCAGAGTCGACTTCTTGAACATCACCAACCTGCTAAATAAGGACTGGGGCGTGGGACAACGATTGGTCACGACTTCTCCGTTGGTCATTTCGGGCAGCCCGGCAGATGCTTCAGGCAGACCAACTTATCGATTGAGAAGCATCGGTGGCAAACTGATCTCCAAGTCTTTTGAGCAAACTGCTGGCTTCGCAGATGTATTCCAGATCATGTTCAGCCTGAGATACAACTTCAACTAAGATCACCCCGACCTGATCAAAAGCCGCTTCGATGCTATGAAGCGGCTTTTTTTTCTTTTTGATCAGTCTGATTTTAGATGTTGATTTTTGAAATTAAATTTTGTATATTTTTCATCAGTGAGGAGCTACGACAAAGGTGTGGGCGTTGGTTAGCATGGCTCGAAGGCAAGGTTAATCCTCTCATCGCTTTTATCTCGAGATACGAACTTTGGTGCAAAGGAAACCTTTACCCATCATCTTTTTCCTGGTGCTGCGCATCGAGATTCACTCGATGATGCATAGCGAAGCGAGCCAAATGTCAATCTCTTGTCAACAGTCAAATCAAAAAAACGCTCTATCCCAAATTTGAAAAGGGATCCAATTCAGGATTTTGATATATCAGTAGTCGTTCCACATTTATCATTGAGATGCATCAAAAATTATGAGAGCAAAAATCTACTTCAGTATCTCCTGCTTGCTGCTGATTCTATTTAGCCCACTCAATAGCCAGGATGGTGATCGTTCTGCTAAATTGATCTTCAAACCTTCGATTGACGACAACACAAAATTCACCACGGTGGGCAACATCGGGCTGACCATCACCAATTTCGGCACTATCGGCGATGGGTTCGTCATCCAAACGCCAATAGATCAGCCCTCCTGCGAATATCCCCGGGGCTCTGGGATCGAGCACATGTTTGATGGTGGCCTGTGGGTGGCTGGCATCCGCGACGATGGGATAATCATGGCAACAACTGGCGCCATGGATATCCCCTATCTGGTCAACATCGCCGCTGGTTTTGAATTTACCAACTCGGCTGATCCGAACGATGTCGTGAAAGAACGATCATCATTGGTCAACTCGCCGTTTTATCATCCCGAGGCGATTAGCCATCAAGATTTTATCTGCGACTACACCGATACCAATATTTTTGTCCCTGAATTGCAGAACGCCCGCATTCCCGATCATACCCCGATGGGAATTGTGGTGCACCAGGAAAGCTATGCCTGGAACTATCCTTTTGCCGATGACTTTGTGATTCTGAATTACACGATCAAAAACGTCAGTCGCCATACGTTTTTCAATGTCTATGTGGGTCTCTGGGCAGATCTGGTAGTGCGGAATACCAATATCACGCCGCCGCGGATTGGCAGTGCGTTCTATTCTCATGTCGGCAATGGGTATAACGATTCATTGCGATTGGCCTACGCCTATGATTACGATGGTGACCCTGGCTTTACCGATCCGGGGTTGTACGTGGGGCTAAAGATATTGGGCGCCACCCCCCAGGCCAACGATACGACCTATCGGCTCAATAGCATTTATAACGCCTGGCTGTTTCGTAATACTCAAGATCCTACTTTTTTCTCGCCCACTGATGATATCAAACGTTATCAAAAAATGTCCCAGGGGCTTCCGCCTGCTGGCTTAGAGATTATCAAAACCACGCCAGGAAACTACATGACGCTCATTTCCACGGGTCCATTCGGGAGATTCGATCCAGATTCTTCAATCAATGTGGCGATGGCCGTGGTTTGTGGGGCCAAGTATGGACTCGATCCGACCAAATTGGATACGCGAGAGAGCAAGACTTATTTTTACATCAATGCTGGCTGGGCACAGACGGCCTATAATGGGGAAGACCGCAACGGCAACGGCATACTCGATCCGTCTGAAGATCTGAACAACAATGGGATATTGGATCCAGGCGAGGACCTCAATGGCAATGGTATATTGGATCTGGGGGAGGACATCAATGGGGATGGCAAGCTGACGCGCTATGTGCTGCCAACGCCACCTTCACCACCTCGGTTTCGGATCGTCCCAGGAGACAAAAAAGTGACCATTTATTGGTCCAACAATTCAGAACAATCTCGGGATTTGATCACGGGGGAAAAGGATTTTGAAGGCTATCGCATCTATCGGACCCAGTTGGGCGAGGATCTGCCTGGCAGAGATCTGTTGGGTTCTCTGATTCTCATCGCAGATTTCGATTCCATCGATGGAATTGGCTATGATACTGGGTTCAAGTATGTCCGGCTTCCTTCGGATTCTCTGGTGTTCTTTGAAGATGAGATTATCAACAAAGATACATTGTTCTATCATTATCGTTTTGTCAATGACAACTTGCTGAACGGCTGGCAATATGCTTATGCGGTCACCGCTTACGATCGCGGCGACCCTGTGAACAAATTGGAAAGCCTGGAAAGCAGCGCATTGACCAGCATCGTGCGCGTGTTGCCGGGCACACCGGCCGCTTCGGAGCAGATGGTCAAACAATCCGTCTCTGTTTATCCTAACCCTTACCGCGCGCATGCGGCCTGGGATGGCAAACTGGAACGGGATCGAAAGATCTATTTCTGCAATCTGCCGGCCCACTGCGAAGTTCGCATTTTCACCTTAGCCGGTGACCTGGTTGACAAATTTATTCATCACAGCAATAGCTATGATGGCAACGATATCCAATGGTTCCAAAAATTCGCCAGAGGCAAGACGATCTTTGCTGGCGGCGAGCACGCCTGGGATCTGGTCACGCAGGACGATCAGGCCATCGCCACAGGACTTTACCTATTTACAGTAGAGGATCTAAATTCTGGTGAAATTCAAACTGGAAAATTTTTGGTGATCAAATAGCTGGCTGCAAAATTGAAATTCATCTGCAAAGGTGCCACCAAATTGATTGGTGCTTTGTTCTATTCTGATGCTTATCCAGTGCGGCTGTGCGAAGGCAGAGGGCCTGACAGATCGGTTCTAAAACATTATCTCTTTCATGGGTCATTGCGCAAACGAAGTGACAAGGTAATCCTTGGGTATTTATAGCGTCGCAAAGATTGCCTCGCTTCGCTCGCAATGACGTCGCCTGCTGTAACGATGATTTTGAATCGTTCTGCTAAATATTAGCTGGGGGATCATCATCACATTACCAGGATGAGGAGATCATCTTTTCATGATGTGATGAACACAATGATCCATCGCATTTCCCAATTGTCCTTGACGATGAATGTGCCGGCGAAACATGCAGACGGATGACGGATCGAGTACTACCTGATTGCAGAGCTAACATTGCTTTTTATGGCACTGAGTCAATCCTATTATGAATCAGAGAAAAAAACGAGACGCTTTCATCAGAAAAAGTTGATGGGAGAAAATCAATTTCACAACAAACGAATTTATAGGAGAAACAGCCGATGAACAAAAACTTGTTACCATTTGTGCTGCTAATTCTTATGTTGTTTCCTGCGGTAGTTGCCAGCCAATCCGTTGCTGGCTATGATACAGTGACGATTTATGACATCCAATATGTACCACCAGAATCATTAGCTGTGGGACAGGATGATTCGCCGCTGGTAGGCGACACAGTGATCGTGGAAGGCATCATGGCAACGGGGCCCAGGGATATATGGATTGGTGCGCGCTGGTCAGCGATTATCGTGGATGAAAAAGGCGGTCCGTGGAGCGGCCTGCAGGTGGTCCAGGAGGATTCAACGCAGCAAGGGACGCTCTTTTCCGCGCTGAAAAAAGGTTATAAGGTCCGATTGACTGGGCGCGTGGCTGAATTTTCTTATGTGACGGGTCCTTCCCATACTGAATTATTCTTGATCGATAAACCGCCTATCCCGGTCGAATTATTGGGATTTGGCTATAATCTCCCAGAGCCGACCTTGCTAACCTGCGCCGATTTGGCGCCCAATGTGGGCGAACCCTATGAAAACTGCTACGTCCGGATCGAAAATGCTACGGTCATCAATAACGCTGCCCCGGGCAATCAGATGTTGATCGCTGATGCTACTGGCCAATTGATCGTCGATGATTGGGGAAAGGGCCTGTACGATAGTCTTCGGAATGGCCGATACCGCTGGCCAGCCAATGGCACCATGATCAATATCAAGGGATTTGTCCGACAGGATCCCAATGGCCTGGGCTATCAGCTTGGGCCAATGAGCTCGGCGGACATCACGATCCTAACGAATCCACCGCAAATCTCCAACGTGGTCCGACAGCCAGCAGCACCAACCTCTAATGATGATGTGATGATCTCAGCCAAGATCAAAGATATCGATGGGACCGTCGCCTATGCCAATATTCGCTACAAAGTGAATGATGGAAATTGGCTGCAGATCAGAATGACGCCAGCGGATACGATCTATACCGGGAAGCTTCCCAAACAGGCTGATGGCGCCATGGTTCAATATTTCATTATAGCAGCGGATAATAATGGCCATCTCTCCATGATGCCCGGGGACACTTCCGCCTGGAAATACTTTTATACCGTTCGCGATGCAGGACTCACGATCCGCGATGTGCAGTGGACCCCGTTTCGAAATGGGGTATCGCCATACGTGGGTTATCAGGTGACTGTCACCGGGGTGGTTACCGCCTCGCCCGATGACATTCTGGGCGACTACGTGATCCAGAACGGTCGCGAACCCTGGAGCGGTATTCTGATCGATGACGCCGCCCATCTTCCCATGCGCGGCGACTCGGTCCGCGTGACCGGTACCGTGGTCGAATATTACAATTACACCACGATCTCATCAGTCACTGATTTTGAAATCTTGAGCTCTGGCCATTATGTCGCGCCTTTGGTGCTCAAAACTGGTCAGGCCGGGGATGGCAGCCCTGAGGCCGAAAGCTACGAGGGAATGCTGTTGGAATTTCATAATGTCACTGTGACAGATCCGTTCCCGGATCGACCCAACAATTACGGTGAGATCGTGATCGATGATGGCAGCGGAGGCTATCGCGTAGGCGACGACTTCAGCATCGCCTACCGCGGCAACCTGGATTCAACTTTCGCCCGCGGGGATAAAATCGAAAAGATCATTGGGATCGGCAATTACTCTTTCTACCACTACAAGCTGGATCCGCGCAATGAAGAGGACATCATCGGCCATACAACTGCAATACAACAGAAGACCAGGCCTCGAAGTGAGTTCAGCTACGACCTGAGCCAGAACTATCCCAATCCCTTTAACCCGACCACCACAATCGCTTATCAAATCGGGAAAAAAGGTACCGTGGAATTGGCCATCTATAATGTACTGGGTCAAAAAATCAAAACGCTGGTCGATGAAGTGAAGGCTGCCGGGAACTACCAGGTCTCATGGGATGGCACCAATCAACTCGGGCAACCAGTGTCCAGCGGCATCTATTTTTATAGCCTCAAGTCGGGCGATTTTATTAAAACGAACAAAATGGTATTGCTGCGATAATAAATCGGATGATTCTCACTGATGACAGCTATCGAACAGTAAATCGATCGCGATGGTTCTGTCATCAGTGGGAACGACGGTCTCAAACCACAAAATCTAAAATGACTGGATCAAAATCAAAATTGAAGTGGCCAATTGTGCTGGTGGGTATGGGGCTTCTCATATTCGCTCTCTATTGCGGTCAAAGATTGACCGATCAGCCGCTGCCCAATCAGCCGCCGAATACCTATCTCACTTTTTTTCCGGACAGCTCCCTGGCGACCACGACCAGCCGGCAGATCCTTCACTGGTGGGGCGATGATCCAGATGGGAAGGTGGTGAAATTTTTATACACCTGGAACACCAGTGTGCCTGTCCCATCTGAATTGCTCACTGCCGATCCTCCGACTGGCTGGCAGGTCACGACAGCCACGTGCGATACGTTTTCGCTCAAATTTTTGCAGCTCGATACAATCTATACCTTCCGCATCAGTGCAGTGGACGACCAGGGGCTGGTCGATCCGACCCCGGCGACCCAATCGTTTCCGGTCGCCAATACCCGACCCGAGGTGGATTTCGTTCCGGGGACCGATATTCCAGAGACAACCTTTACGGTCGCTTCGTTCTATTGGAAAGGCACGGATCTGGATGGGGATGAGACGATCGCTCATTATCAATATGTGCTGGATGATACAAACGGCGTTTGGAGCTCAGTGCCCGCAGCCACGCCGTTTGTGAATTTGAAATTGCCTATCGAGCTGAGCGATGCCGATCACGTGTTCTATTTGCGAGCTGTCGATATCGCGGGTGTCCCCAGCCCGATCGTTCGCATGCCGAAAAAAGAAAAGCAAATCTGGCATGTCAAGCGTCCCATTGGCAAAATCCTGATCATTGACGATTACGAGGTGATCGACGCGGATGAAGCGCTGTATCAGCAGACGCTCGATAGCCTTGGGCTGCCCTTTTCGCTGTGGAATATCAAACTCAATCGCGATAAAGATAATCGTTACGATCTGATGCCAAACTCGGTCGATATGTTCACCGAAACGATGCTGTTGTTCGATCGGATTATTTGGTACACCGATCAGAAACCGCATTTCGACATGGCCCAGATCGTCATCCCGCGTTACCTAAAGGTCGCGAATAAGAAAATACTCTTCTCCACCCAGTTCAAAGAGTTCTTCTCGCAGCAGGGCGATCCGCTGGATTTTTCTCCAGTCGATAGTTTGGGCAATAAATCGTTAGACATTTTCACCAATACGCTTCTGGAGCCAGATGAGAGCAAACCAGCCTTTCCGATTCTCAAAGCCAGTAAATGGGTGCCGTTCGTGAAAGAGCTGGTGCCAAAACCCAGCGCTCGAGTAATCTATCGCCTGCAGGAGAACCCGGTGCTATGGGTCGGAAAACCAGTGATCGCTGTGACCAATGCGGAAAATTCATTTTATTTCTTCGCCGTGCCGTTCCATCAAATGAACGCGAATAAAAACCTGAAAAGGCTATTGGCAATTATCTTGAAAGATGAATTTGGGTTGCCATAATATTCAAGGCGACTGGCTCCGCATCGCTCAGCAAATCGGGGCAATACGATGAAAGATAAACGAGAAATCCAATGGTCACTGGCTTCCTACAAATTGGGTTTTGGGTCAATGGGGGAGAAAGTAGTTCGCTGATGTATGGATAGAGCAATTGTGAATTTCTAAATAGGCAGAATAAACGGTTCGTTTTCACCAAGCCATCAGGTTACAAATGAACAGCAAGATCAGATTAATATTGCTACTGTTTCTCGTTCCGGCAGCGCTGCTGCTCAGCGCTCAGGCCCTGTGGCCCCAGGCCAAAGGGGCTATCAAAGGCAGGATTGTGGATGCAGAAACCAAAGCCGGTCTTCCGGGAGTCAATGTGCTGGTGAAAGGTAGCTACCATGGCGCAGCTACGGATTTAGAGGGCAAATTTCTCATTCCCAGCATTAACCCGGGTGATTATACCCTGCAAATTTCGATGATCGGCTATACCATGGTTCAACGGACGGGTGTTAGAGTCAATGCCGGGCAGACCACAGAGCTGACAGTGGAATTGGTGCCGACGGTTCTCGCTCTCGGCCAGGAAGTAACGGTCATCGGCGAACGCCCATTATTCAATATCGACGAAACGGCGACGCGCCGCACATTGACCAGTGCCGAGCTCGAAAAGAGCACACTGAAAAACATCAGGGACATCGTGGCTGCTCAGGTGGGCGTGGTCAAATCGGATGACGAAATCCACATTCGTGGCGGCCGAACCTACGAGAACGCGTTTCTATTGGATGGCATTTCAGTTCAGGATCCGCTGGCTGGAACCGGGTTCGGATTGCGCCTGAGCACGGACGCGATTCAGGAGATCGAAATTATCACTGGCGGCTTCAATGCCGAATATGGCCAGGCCATGTCTGGTGTGGTCGATGTCAAGACCAAAGAGGGCGATCAAACCTTTCATGGCGCGCTGAGCTACAAACGCGATCATCTGGGCAATTATGACCCAAAGCTACCTTTGCTCGGAACCTTCAGCCAGCGAAGCCGATATAGCTTTCATACCGATATTTTGGAGTTAAGCCTCTACGGGCCGGAACCGCTGAGCCACTATGTTTTGCCAGCGATCGGGCTGAAAATTCCAGGCAAGATGTTCTTCTTCACCAATGGCCAAATGAACATCAGCGATGATTTTACCAAACGCGCTGCGCGACAGCTTTATTCATCCATTTTTTATGGAGAGCGATTCGCCCCTCGTCAGATGAACAATTGGTCCGGCATGTATAAACTCACCTGGCGCATTGATCCCTCCCATAAATTGATCGCCTCTTACAACCAATCTGTATCCATCAACCAGAACACGCAGTCGTTGCAGACCAACCTGGAATATGTGCCGCCAGGCCCGGGGTATCCCTATGAATATGAGAAGAACCTGGACAATTTCAACACCTTCACCCATTTCAACGATAAAATAAGCCTGCACTGGACCCAGACGCTGAATTCCAGGACGTTTTATGAGGTGAAACTCTCCCGCTATTTCGCTAACCTGCGCAGCGATTGGCAGGGCAAACATTGGAGCGAATATCAAGAGCCTAAGGATATCGTCACACAACCAGTGGAATATTTCTTCTCGCCCGATAGCGCCAGCATCTACGTTATCCCTGGCGATGGTTTTTGGGACTATGGCAATTCAACAACCTGGCACGACCATTATGTTGAGGATTACACGCTGAAATTTGACATCTCCAGCCATCGGAGCGATCGGCATAAAATGAAGGCTGGGTTCGAGATGACTTATCGCGAAATGCAATTGATCGATATTTATCGACCCTGGTTCGGTGAGCTGGGATTGAACAACGACATCTATCGCGTCCATCCCAATTTCGGCGCGGCTTACATCCAGGATAATATCACATTCCGCGGATTGATCGCCAATCTGGGGATGCGCTTCGATTATTGGTTCCCAGGGGAATTTGTGGACAAAGCCATCGATGACCTGGAAATTGTGACCATCTCCGAGGCCACTCGGATCAATTATAAGCGAGATACTTACAGCCTGCTCGGCCATCGCTTCAAAGCGCGGCTCAGCCCACGGATCGGGGTATCCCATCCGATTACGGATAATCAGATGCTGTTCTTCTCTTATGGCCATTTCTCGAAGCTGCCTCGGCCCCAATTCGTCTATGCCAAGCTTGGAAAATTCAGTGCCAAATCTACCTTTCAAAAATTTGGCAATCCCAATCTCAACCCGGAGACAACCGTGGCCTATGAGCTGGGCCTCAAACACAAATTCACCGAGAACGATGTATTTACAATTACCGCTTATTACCGAGATATTTTCGATTACGTGACCACGGTTTCCTTTCAGGGCACAGGACGACTGGCGGGTCGCTCGTTCATCACCTATATGAATCTGGATTATTCCCGAGCTCGAGGCATCGAAGTGGAATACAAGAAGCGCGCTGGGAGGTTCTTCACCGGCTCGTTCAGTTTCTCCTATTCCATCGCCACAGGGAAAAGCTCATCCCCAGACGATGCGCTGCTGGTCGCAAAGGGGAGCCTGGAGGAAAAACCGATCACTGAAAACTACCTGATCTGGGATCGACCGTTCCAGGGAAACGCCAGCGTGAATCTCTTTGTCCCAGATAAAAAAGCTCCCAAAATCTGGGGGCTTAAACTCCCTGATGATTGGAACATCAACCTGCGATTGTTCTCCCAATCGGGAAAACGGTATACCCCAGCTTATTTCACCGGCAAATACATCAAGTCCGGCACCCAAATGCGCCCCGAGTATCGCACCGATATCGACCATCCCTATAGCAAAGTGGCGCAGTATTGGATGTGGGTAGATCTGAATTTCGAAAAATATTTCAAGATTGCCGGCATCCACTGGACGTTTTCGATCGAAATTCTCAATCTGCTCAATCAAAAGAACTCAAACATCATCAATCCAGTGACTGGTCGGGCTTATGAATATGGCGATCCAACGCCCAATAGCTGGAATGATCCCCTCTATCCTGATGTTCAGGCGCCGCTGGATCCTTACCCATTCAATCCAGCGCGGTATTTGAACCCCAGAAATGTGAAATTGGGACTCAAAATTCGATTTTAGGGGACTTGAAATGCTACATATCTGATTTCGTGGTGAAACGTGCACTGGAGAAATAATGAGATTATCTGATCGGTTGCTGGGAAATGGAATCGCTAATTTGAATATCGAAAGCGGCTCCATAGAAAATCGGAGTTTGAATTTTTAGAGCAAAAATAATGATGGGTTCTGTTCAATCAAATTCATGGCAAATATGAAACGCAAAACTTTGATATTGAGCTTTGGCATCTGGCTATTGCTTGGTTCTGTTTCGCTGAGTTGGGCGCAATTGATCCCGAATTTAGGGGGGCAGCGATCGGGGACTGCGGCCGTCCAATTTTTGAAGATCGGCGTCGGCGCCAGGGCAATCGGTATGGGCGAATCGTTCACCGCGGTCGCCAACGACGCCTCAGCGCTCTATTGGAATCCGGCTGGTATTGTGGAGTTCAAAAACCATCAACTGCTGGTTTCGCATATCAACTGGCTGGTCGATATCAAGCACGATTTCATTGGGTACGTCCATCATCTGGATGGGACCAACTCGGTGGGCGTCGGTATCACCGCGCTGTATATGGATGACATGATGGAGACGACCGAGTATCATCCGGCTGGGACCGGCAATTATTTTTCGTTCGGAGACATCGGGATTAGCCTCAGTTACGGCCGCAAAATGACCGATCGCTTTAGCTTCGGAATCAGCCTCAAATATTTTCAGGAGACGCTGGCCGAATTCAAGATGCATGGGGTGATGGTCGACCTTGGAACGTTCTATTGGACCGGCTTTGGGTCCAGCCGCTTTGCGGTGTGCATGTCCAATTTCGGCAATCAGGTGAAACCGACCGGCAGTTTCATCAATCGCGACCAACAACGGATTTCATCGTTCCAATCGTTCTCGCCCCCAACCATTTTCAAAGTGGGGTTCGCGACCGAGCTCTATCAAACTGCCCAGCACCGGCTGACCACTGCCATTCAGTTGAACCATCCCAATGATAATGCGGAAAACTTGAATCTGGGGATGGAATACGGCTGGCGCGAGTATTTCTTCCTGCGCGCTGGCTATAAGTTAAATGTGGACGAAGAGACCTTCAGCCTGGGCGCGGGCTGTAAAGTCCCGCTCAAGATCATCGATCTTTCGGTGGACCTGGCCTATTCCGAGTTCGGCAGATTGGGCAGCGTGACCCGATTTTCGTTGCTGATCGGCTATCCATGATTTCAAACCATGGCATGCGAGGGTTTAAATCCCACGCACGGTCGATTCCTGGCTCGACTTCAATTTATAGCAAATGATTTCTATGCACGTTCAGATTGAAAGTAAATTTCTAAATCGAACATGAATTTCTAAAATGAAAATTGAATCTCAAATGCGCCCACAGAACACATGAAAATGCACTGAAGGTCCCTTTTATTTCTCTTCTTTCGTGTCATTCCGTGTGTTTCGTGGGCAAAGGGTTTTTAATTTTAATTGGCATCCTTCATTTCGCAATTTCGATATTGGTTTCAGAAACAAAAGGTCTAAGCATTGTTGGACACGGAAACAGAACTCTCACGGAAATACGCCCTTCAAAACTTCAGTTCTGTGTCAGTTCTAATTCCGTGTCCTGAAAAAGTGTTATTGCTTGAAGTTCTCAAACAAAAATGATTATCAAAAGTTGGCCCACGAAATACACAAAACGCACCAAATGAGCTTTCTGTTCTTCTCATTTCGTGCCGTTCATTTCGTGGGGAAAGGATCTTTATATTCCTCTGCCTGAGTTCATTTTAGAATTTTAGGTTTAAAACAAATAATAGATGAATTATTGCATTTGATTCAATCATCTGATTCAAAATCATTCTTTCGATCAAGAAGCTATGAAAACTTACTCAGCATTGATGTCATTGGCACTGGCTGCCATGTTATCAGCAGCGATTTATCTCTCATGCGGTGAAAAATATCCATTGCCGCCAGCTCCAACCGATCAGAAAGTCCTACCAGGGGTGAGCGATACCACCTACATTCAACAATATCCCAATTGGGAGCCAGCGACGGGGTATGATTTCGATCATCCCACCGATATTCTATTGGGCAATGAGCCGTTCATTTATGTGGCAGACTCCTCGCACGATCGCATCGTGATGCTGGATCTGGCAGGGAATATCGTTGGTTATTCACGACCGATTCCTGGCCCGGTTGCGATCTCCCAGGATGGTCGATTGAATTTGATCATCGTGAACAATACAAATAAGATTTACAAGATCAACCTATACGCGGCGCATCATAATATCGCGGCGGCCCCAGTACGCAAGGTTTATGAGGATATCGATCATCCCAATCGCCGTTTCTCGGCAGTGGCTGCCTGGCATGGCAGCGAAAGCGGTTCGGCCTATCTGGAGCAATGGTATTACGTCACGGTCAATGGCCCAGAAAAACGCGATAACGCCATCTATTATTTCGCCCCGAAAAACGATTCGTTAGATCAGCTCATCGGCCCGATCAATATGGAACCGAATGGCACCGGCATGTTCTCTGCGGCCACTCCCAGCGGCATCACTATCACCAAATACTTCAATTTCGCCACTCGTTTCTTCGATTTTATTTTCGTGCAGACCGGGCAGAACTTCTATAAGGTGCAATGGATCACCACCAATGTCTACGGCTTTGCCATTAAATTGGACCCCTCTGTCAGTCCCACCGATATCTTTGCTCCGAATAAATTTGATCGGCCGGAGGATGTGACTACTGATGAGCAGGGGAATATTTATGTCGTGGATGCAGGCCGGCATCGATTGCTGAAGTTCAATTCATCTGGGGTGGAAAAGCATTCCTTTGGTGAATTCGGCAATGGTGAAAAGCAATTTCATCGTCCCATGGGGGTGGCTTATTTCGACAAAACGGTTTATGTGGCCGATACGGGAAACAATCGGATCTTGCGGTTCAAATTATCCACCGATATTTAAGCGAGGGAAAAAAGGCGTGGGATGTTAGTCTATCGGCCTGGCTGGCGGTTCATGCGGGTCACCTCTTGATGCGACGAATTGGAACGCCTAATCTCATTTACCAGAAATGATCATGGCAAGGTAAAACGATCTCCTGGATAGCGCACCGGCCATTTGAGAAAACTCGCGCTTAAGCGGGTAGGGTCGATGCCAATGCAATGGGCGAGTTGCCGGGCAAGATCATCATAATTGGGCAGTACATGGGGGATCACCTCATATTCTCCAGGTGGCAAATCATCCAAACTGAATAGCATGTAAAAATTTCTCCCGACCTCGTTGATCGTCACCTCAAACAATCGATTATAGCCGGCGGTGGCCATGGTTTTGAGGAACACCTCGCCAGTGGTGAGATTATGAATCAGCGCTCCCCCAAGAAATTCCTGGCTGGCATTCGGTAATACGACTGGCACATCTGCTCCGATGGCATGCAGATGTACCGTGACTGCCATGATGTTCGGGTCGCCCTTGTAGCCACGGGTGAGATGCGTGGTCACTTCCAGTATTTTTCGAAGCAGCGGCGTCGGGTTCAAATAGCCCTTGCTATCGAGCGAATGGCTGCCAAAGACAAATTGGCCGTCCCGAATGGCGATCGGATTTGGCTTCACCAGGAAATTGGCAACATAGCCGTAGAGGTTGAACACACCACTGAGACTGGTTCCTGCGACAATATCCCGGGGCAGGCTTAACGCAAATTCCCCTTTTGCGTTTGTATAGGTGCCGATCTCCACCCCTTCCAGATAGACAAAGATATTTTCGAGATTTTCCTCCCCGCTCAGCCGAATCTGGCCGCTGATACTGGTTTTTGCTCCAGAGACTTTGTTCTCGAACAGGGGATTTTGGCAGCCGACCATCGTTATCAAAATCGCTAAGGTTATGATGATTGTTCTGTTGACCATGGTCACATTCTCCCAGAAATGCAGATATGATCTAATACTGAACACCCAAAGATAAATAAACGCGCCGATCCCTAAGCGCCAGCCCCTGCAGAACCACCTGATCGCCTTTCAGCAGATTTCTGCCAGACATATTGAGCAGCAATTTTGTTTTCCAGATCGCGATCTGCTTGTTGATATGCAGATCGAGGTTGGAATAACTGGGCAGCAGCACCTCCGAAAAATAGCCATCCATGGTTCGTAGCCAGCCGATCTGATTGCTCTCATGAAACCACACCAACTGAACAGACCACCCAGCATGATCCACCATAAATTGGCTGGTGATTTTGAACTCTGATTTAAAGGGAAACGCGGCTTTCTCTGGTATTTCGTTTTTGGCCATCCCCAGCTCGATTGTCAACTTCTTTTGGAGGAAATATAGACGTTGCCTGAGTTCAACGCCAGAAATCTTCGCGGTTGGGATATTGTCATAAAACACGATCGGAACGAATGGAACGGAGAAAGACCGAAATTTATTGGAGTAGTAGCTCTGGAAGAAGCATGCAGCCATGTTCCATCCCTTCCAGATCGGATGACCGATTTCCCTTGTCATTTCCATCCCCAGTTCAAGGCTTTGGATACGCTCTGGTTGCAGTGGTGTTTTTAAATTGAACAACTCGAGGCTTAATGTGCTGCTGATTTTTTGTTGCAGGGTAGGAAACTTGGTATTCGCCCCGTAATTGAGATATGACTGAAACGCGAGCGCCGGCGTTTGACCTGCGAGCATTACCCCGGTCTTAAGGCTGGTCGCCCGCCACCGATGCTGGAGATCGGGCGCTCTCGCTGCAAATCCGTCATCTGGATCAAGCTTCTGGACCTCGGTCTGCTGCCGATCGAAGATCTGATCATGCCGCGCGCTCAAATCGACCTCAAAATGGTTCAACCAGAGAGCGCCAGTTGGGCCCTGGGCTTTGAGGACCGCAACGGCGCCATGATGCTGCCGTTTCAGATCGCTATTTTGCCTGATGGCGGTCTGATTATCGAGCTGGCGATCATCATCAAAATCCAGATGTCCGCCTTCAAATTGATAGCCCAGCACGCCCGCCAATCGTCCTGTTTTCATCTCCCGCTGAACCTGAAAGCGCATTGCCCGATGGTGAAACAAGCGTTGTAGCGCAATACTGCCATAGTGGAGCGATTGGTCGCCATCAAGATGATGCACAGAGGATTGGAGCTGCCAGGCGTTCATCCCGAAAATTGACCCCTGGTAGCTTAGGGCCGCAATCCAGTTGTCATCCCCAACTCGTTCGCCATCGCGATAATTTTGATAATCGAGGTTCGAAAAAAGAGAGCTGAGCGTGAGCAAATTGGCCGAACGACCATGGTCGTTGTTGAGACGATATTGGACATCAAATGAATGGTTAGCACCACGATTCACAATACGATCTTCTGGCGTAATTGCCTCGACAAAACGCCGTGTCATTGAATTGTTCTGAAAAGCGTATGATAAGCCCAGCCTGTTGTAGCTTTTGTTGAGATCGGCAGAAAGAATTTTAGTTTCATACGTCCCGAGCCGATATTGGAACCGGGCGAGATATTGTTCATCCAATTGCGGCACGATATTGATCACACCTGAAAATGCTTCAGGGCCGTAGAGTGCGGTGTTTCCTCCCTTGACGATTTCGAACCGCTGCAAATTATCCATGCTGATATGCGCCAGATCGACCGTGTTATCCAGCAGACTATTTAATTTGACGCCGTTATAGAGCACCAGCACATCATCGGCATTGCCACCACGGAGCGAAAGTGTTTTTTTCCCACTAAATTTTTCATCGACCTGAATCGCGACATCGCGAGCCAGATAATCTCCGGCATCCGCAAATCCCTTGAGCTCGAAATTTTTCGCATCCAGCAGCAACAGCGTTTGCGGCAGATCGCGATTGATACCAACTGAGCTCTTCTCCCCTATGCCGGTAATTTCGATAGCTGGCAGGGGGATGATTCGCGGCTGCAGGGAAATTAAGGGGCGGGCGCGAACTGAATCGATGGACATCTCAACCGAAAAATAGGAGATATGCTGAAATCTCAGCCGATTCGAAGCGAGGGAAGTTGGGATTTGAAGTATGAACTGTCCTGAGGCTGAGGTCGTCGTCCCCCATTGCGTTCCGATCAGAGAGATATTGACCCCGCTAATGGGACGGTGAGTGTTGATATCTCGCACCGTACCGCTGACGCGGAGCAATTGGGCGATTGCAGGCGAGTGCAAAAGCCATGGCAAGAGGAAAAGGAGCAAAATGACCTTTTTCACGTTGGCTCGTCGATTTGGTCCTTAGCGCTTTCGATGATTTATTTGACTGGGGGCATTCTGCGCGCTTTAACAAAATACCCGGTATGAAATTGATACCTGAAATTTTAAAATGAAAACGATTACCAATGATTGACCCATGAAACACACGAAAATGCATTCGAAGCCTTATCTATTTTTGATGTTCGTGTCGCTCTATGTATTCCGCAGGCAAAAAGTCATTACCTTCAATCGTAATGCTTTATTTAAGAATTTCTGATGAAATCTTAAAATCCTTTTCCATGTCATTTCTTTTTCCGTGGGCCAAGAATTTATCAGACAGAAGCGGAACTGCCACGGAAATTTCTATTTGAGCAAAGAGCATTTCTTGATTTCTATAGCCCGTCTCCAGTGGAAAGCCTATCTTAGCACATGAAAAGAGACCTCAAAATCAAAAATAAAAATTTCTCTTGGGAATTGCTACTGCATTTTACTTGTCCTGCATTCATTTGGTTCATCAAAAGCCGCTCTTTTCTAAATGGCAAGCTTGGGGCTAACAAGCCCTGCTGATGATCGCGAAAGCATGATTATCGCGGCCTCTAACCCATCAATCTCATCGGCCCAAAAATCATATTCCGGGATGAGAAGCATCACCAGCGAACTCATAGAAAAAGAAACCCTTTCTGGAAAGCAACCGCTTTCAAGAAAGGGCAATTGTTCAATCATAGCCTTCAGTGAGCCATATTGCTCATCTGAACCGCATCAATCCCTGCCTCGCTTATCAGCAAAGTGGGGTAATAATGTGCGAAGCTTCATGCGCTGGCGACCTTTTTGGGCAGCTCATCCACCCACTTGAAGATCTTATCAAAAGTGATCTTCACCAGCTTATAAACCAGGCCATCATATCGAACGAACATATAATAGCCTTTGTCCTTCTCATATTCTCTGCCGAACAAGATCATCTCGCGTTCCTTGCCTGGCTGCTGGAAGATGATGTAGTGGGTGGCACGATCGACCCCGTATTTTGCCGGCTTATTGAAATCGCTGAGCGAAATTGCACCTCCGCCGCCAATGCGATCCACCACCTCCTGCGCCCGAATTTGGGTCACATCCCGGAGAAAATTTTCCACTTCCCGCTGGTCCAATTTGATCTCCCGAGGTCCTTTGAGGAGCACCCATTCTTTTTCGGTTCTGGTGGACTTGGTGGAGTCTGGATTGGTCACCTGTACCTCTTTCTTGTTCTGTTTTATGACCAGTTCCTTGCCGTTCGCTACGAGGGCGACCAGCTCCAGATCGTCCTTTTTCTGATCCACCGCGAGCAGGTCGACAAAGCTATTATCGTTGAACGTTGTCAGGGTATCGACTTCGCCATAGATACTGAGGCTGGAAAGCAGATTTTTGTCGACGGCATAGACCTTTTCTTTACCGCCGAAACGGACGAACCCAGAGTTGTAATCATCGCCGCGTTTGCCGATCACCAGGTTCACCAGCGGCTTGTTGGTTTCATCTTTTAGCAGCAGATGAACTCCCTGAGCGTCCGAAATCTTGTAGGTGTCGAAATGGCTGGCACTGGACGAGCGCACTTTGCCAGTCATCTCTAATACGTTGTTCAATAGACCATCAATCCTGCTCTTGATGGCTTTGCAGTTATGCTTGGTCGTGATGCGCCATTCGCCATCGGACATGGCAAACGCCATGCGAATGGGCTGTCCTCCTTCGATTTCCTTGTAGACCTCGATGTTCTTGACATCATCTTTGGAGACGCCAATGACAACCGATTGCACCAATTCATCCACGTTCACGCTTTTATATTTTTGTTTCACCACTAAACCAAGCGCCAAATAAACCACCAGCAGTCCCACAAAAACGCCTGCGAAAGTGTAAAGCTGTTTTTGTTTCATTGCCACAATCCTCTATTTTTTCATTGTACCATTACCAGACAGAGTCAATCGACAATCCAGATGTTTGGCCAGCGAAGCGCACATGATGAAGCTTCACTGGCCTCGAATTCAATGAGCTATTTCTTTTTTCGCTTGATATTGATAATGATTCCCAAAGCGATGAACACCAGCGGCGGGAACCAGACCACAAATGCTTTCGACAGGGCTTTGCCCACTCCGCTGGTAGCGCGAATGCGCCGGGCGACAATGTTCTTGGAACGAATATTGATGAGTTCATCGCCGAGCGTCAACGCATCGACCGCGTTCAACAATAGCGCCCGATGGCTGGTGACCGCCTGCAAGATGTCGTTCTTGAACATATTACTGCAGCCAATGGCAATCAATTTGGTCTCTTTGGGTTCCCCAGTGATCTCGGACGGCATCTCTGGCTCAGTCGTATCTGGCTTGCTGCCATAATCGTCCGTCCATCGAGGAATATTTTGATCCACATACTTTGGTTTAAACTTGCCACTGATGAAGATGCCGAGCGGCTGATGCCTTAACACATCTTCCTCCGGTGGCTCGGAAACGTCGATGTTGCCATAGCCATATCCCTCTCGTGTCCAGCTAAAATTGCTGGAAGTGAATAGCACCTTATGATTCAGCTTGTTCTCTTTCAAAATATCTTCATGAACCAATAGCCGCGTGCCATACATATAGAACAGCTCATTGATCTTGTTGGAAATCGACACGTCGGAATTGATGTTCTCTGGGTTTACTTTGATGATGACCGGTTTAGTGACCGGTTCATAGCGCTGCTCGCGGATCTGGAACATGCCAAGTCGCCGGGTCTGATAAACCGGGATCTGGATGTAGGCACTGCTTCTGTCCATGAATATTTTTTGATCGAATTCAAAGCCATAGTTCTTGGTCAGCGAATTGATGTTGAGCCGGCTCGGCATTCCGCGCAGGTCGAATTGACCCGGTCGACCAGGGGACGGCATGATCTGATAATTGTACTCCTGCGCCGCCATCACCACCCGCACGCCGTTGTGGATCTGCTTGTCAATCTCATAGAGCTGACGCTCATTCAACGGCTGATCGATCATCAGCACCAGCGTCTGAATATCCGCTGGAATCGGATCGTTTTTCTTAATGTTGGTCCGCGTCACATCATATCCTGATTCGCGCAATAGCTTCTCCGCATAATCGTACTGATCCGGCGGCTGCTGTTGATAGTACTGCCGATACTGCGGCGGAAGCTCGGGCTGACCTGGATAAAAAGCGATCTTGGGCCGCTTATTGGAGACCAGCTTGTAAATTCGCGAAATGATCTCATATTCCAGGTTGCCGAACGTCTCGGGCCGCACCTCCTCGATCACATCCTCTTTGCGATCCAGATAGGACAGCACTAAGGAGGAATAGACCCGTTTCACAGAGAGCTCGTCGCGATCAGTGCTCTGGACGCCAAACGGAATTACGCCCCGCTCGTAGAGTTGCTCGGCGATCTTTTTCCGCGTGACCTTTGGTTTTTTCTCCTCGGCTTTGAGAACGTCCTTCGCTTCCTCTTTCTCGCGTTCCTTACTCTTCAGTTCCTCATACGCCTCTTTTTCCTCTTCAGCAGAGGGATCAAAAATCGTGTAATTCAATTTGCCGCGCGAGGCCATCCGCAGTTCTTCTAATTTATCGATGACATCCCGCTGCAAATTTTTCCACTGCGTCGGCATCTTTTCAGAGGATGAAACATAATAGGTGATTTCAATGGGCGCCTCTAACTGCGACAAGATCTTGCCCACGGACGGCGAAAGCTTATACACCTGATTCGCGGTTAAATCAAATCGGCCGATATTGAAAATATTCACAATCATGTTGATCAAGATCACAATACCAGCCAACAACACAGCTCCGATGACAAAAGTCCGAATAAATTCCTTCTTCAAATCTTTCATTAGAATTTCCTCCTTTCCAGCGATTTAGCATTCAGGTAGAGGAATAGTGCGGTAAACGATAGGAAATAGACGATGCTCTTCAGGTCGATCACACCCCGTTCGATGTCGTTGAAATGCCGGGTGACACCGACGTATTGATAGAGGAACTCACCCAGCCCGGGGATCCATCCATCGATCACCATGGGAACAAATTGCCAGCCGATGAGGGCCAAGAAGCCGCAGCTCAGGCTGGTTATGATCAACGAAACGATTTGGTCGGAAAAGAACCCGGAGATGAAGATTCCCACGGCCAGATAGAAAGCGCCCAACAAGATGGCACCGAAATATCCGCCGATGATCGGGCCAAAATCTGGCTTGCCCAAGATGACCAACAAAATGGGAATCACCAACGTGCCCGATAGTGCGACCAGATAAAACACAAAACTGGCTAAAAATTTGCCCAGCACAATGTGCTCGGTCTTCATCGGCAATGTCAACAGCAATTCCACCGTGCCCAGCTTATGCTCTTCGGACCAGAGCCGCATGGAAATTGCTGGAATAAATATCAACCCCAACGTCAGCGGTAATGCCGAGAAAAACTCCCGCATATCGGCATTGCCATAGAAGAAGAATGTGAACATATAGATGCCCGAATTGAGCAGAATGAAAATCACGCTGAAGACATAAGCAATGGGGGAATAGAAATAGGCGCGAAATTCACGTCGAAAAATAATGGCTACGTCTTTCATGCTGCACCTCCTTGCTCGCCGATTGTCTCAGATGTTGCACCCTGAGCCGCGTTCCCCTGAGTCAACCGAATAAAAGCATCTTCCAACGAAAGCTTCTCCGGATGGAACTCCAGGATCTCCCAGTTCTGGCTTCGAATAAACTCATTCAATTTTTCAACAGGATCGACGTTCGACTTGAAGAACAGATGCGCCCCCACTTCGCCGCGCTGGCGATTATCGTCATACTCGATATTCTCCAAGCCAGTCAGCGATTTGAGCGCGGACTCAAAATCCTTTTTGGTGCTCTTCACCGCTAAGTAGACCGAAGTCTGCTTGGTTACGCTCTTGCGCAACTCCTCGAAGGATCCATCGGCGACAATTCGTCCCTGGTTGATCACCAGAATTCGATCTGAAATTGTCGCCACCTCGGAAAGGATATGAGTGCTCAAAATGATGGTCTTCTCATGGGCCAGACTCTTGATCAATTTCCTGATGCCGATGATCTGCAATGGGTCTAAGCCCGATGTTGGCTCATCCAGGATCAGCACCTCAGGGTCATGGATCAGCGCCTGGGCCAAACAGGTTCGTTGCTTAAAGCCTTTCGATAACTCGCCGATCTTGCGCTTTAGAACCGGGGCCAAACCAGCGGCTTCCACTACCCAATCGAACCGCTGCTGAAATTTGCCATTTAAATGTCTGGCCTCCCCAATAAATTCCAAATACTCTTTCACCAACATATCGGAATAGAGCGGCACCGTTTCTGGCAAATAGCCGATCAATTGCCGCACCTCGAGGGGATGCTCCAGCACATCATAGCCTCCCACTCTCACAGTGCCGGATGTCGGGGCCGAGTAGGTCGTGATGATCTTCATGGCCGTCGATTTGCCAGCACCATTCGGACCGACAAATCCGACAATCTGACCCTTGTCAATCTTAAAACTGACATCGATCAGCGCTTTGGTTAATCCATAGTTCTTGCAAACTTTCTCCAGTTCAATCATAACACTTCCCTTTGTTACGATTCCAGTTATATGACGATTTGATGTGATTTTGATAAATGATCGCGCGGATCATTAGAAAAATTGAATGACAATGCAGAAATGAAAATGAGAAAGATGGCGAAAAATGTTGCGCTCTGATTTTCTGCTCTGAGGGTTCAAACCTATCTCCTAATTTATGCGTGGTTCATCAATTCAGTGTAACCGGCTTTTGGCCTCATAATTAAGCGATTAGGTTGAATTTTAGGGTGACGCAAAAGTCAACACTATTAACGTCTATGCCTTCTTTATTGTTCCCAGCGACCTCAAATTTTTATCCCTTGCTCCCCACTGTCTGACGTTATGAGGATCACAAATAAAATCGGCAACCCAACTTCAAATAGGTTGCCGTGTCATCCCTGGGAATGCAGGTATCGAAATAGAGATGTCTGTCCATCAGTCGAGGGACAGGCTTTCAAAGGGGGATCCCGCGCTCATCGTCCCTCTAAGGGTTATATGGGAGACGGTTATAAGATATTCTGAAATTCTAAAATGAAAAATCATATTTCAAGACGCCCACAAGACACATCGAAATGCATCAGAAGAGTTTTTTGTTGTTTGAATTTCGTTTCATTCAGCATATTTGATGGGCAAAGATTGATGATTCACAATTTTGATGATTCATTTTAGAAATCTGAGTTTCTAATGAAAACTCCTATCACAATCGTTCAGCTATTTTTGGACCTGCTTCAGGATCCAGTCACCGATAAGCTGAAGCGCCTCGGGAGCAATTGTCTCTTCAATGGTGGCATATTCGTTCGGCGAGCCAGTGGTCGCTGTTTGAAACAAATGGTTCAATCGCGGCAATTTCTGAACTGTTACCTGGCTGTTGCCGCCGGCTCTCAATGCCGCCTCGATCGCGCTCAGATTCTGTTGCGCCGGGACTTGCAGGTCAAGCTCGCCGTTGATCGCCAGCACTGGACATTTCACTTTGACCAGGGCAACCTTGGGATCGTAGGTCAGGAAGAATCGGAACCATTTCGAAGTCAGTTGTCGAAGCTGAGCTGTGATATAAGTTTGAGGATCCCTCAATGTTTTTTTCTCGGCTTCGCTGAGCTGCTCGATTGACTGCTCCATCAGCGGCCGAAGCTTTTTTATGGCAGTCGAATCATCTGGCTCCTGCTTAAGCACTTCAAAGATTCGCTGTTGGAGCAACCGATGATTTGCAATGGCTGAATCGCTGGCGCCATTTGCCCTGGCAATGAGCTCACCTTGCTGGTACAGGATCTCCTCCCCAGTAAAGCCTGTCCCAGCCATGAGCACGATGAACGCCACATCTTTCGATTGGCTGGCTACCATGGAGGCAATTATGCCACCTTCGCTATGGCCGATCAAACCGATTTTCTTTGGATCGACGTCAGGCCGGCCTTTCAGGAAGCTGATTGCCGAAAGCACATCCACTGCAAAATCCTCAGTCGTGGCGAGAGCGAACTCGCCAGTGGATTTCCCCACGCCACGGTCATCCAGGCGCAGGACAGCAATCCCCCGCCGGGTGAGGTAGTCGGCCAACACCAGAAACGGCCGATGGCCAAAAATGGCCTCATCCCGATCCTGGGGCCCTGAACCCGTGATCAGAATCACGGCTGGGAAACGACCTTTAGCGTTGGGACGGGTGAAAGTGCCAGCCAGATCAATCCCATGCGCATCATTGCGCACAACGACCTCCTCTTCCCAGTAGGGATAAGGTTTGGCAGGTTCTTGCGGCCGCTTCAACTGCGGAGCGGTCTCGGTGCGTGCTAATTCCAACGGAATCGTAATACCGCTCTGCTGCCATTGTCCAACAATGGATTGAAACGCCTCGTCAATCTTGCCTTTGAAAAGCCCCCGAATCATCGCCACTTCGATGATCAGCGTATCTTGGGCAACCGTCGTTCGCGAAGTCGCAATCCCAAAAGCTCCCTGATCGGGACTATCGAGCGTCGCAGTCAGTTCGCCCGTCTCGCTTTTAGTAATGTGAAATATGATCCGCAATTCGGCACCGGGGAAGGCTAATTTCCCCTGCCAGATCCCGATCAGCGCATCGACATTTAATCGTTGCTGTTGGTTTTGGTGGAGCGAAACAGAATAGCTGGTTGCGGTGATCAAAAAACAGCAAAGCAACCAAATCGACAGTGAAGTTACCTTTTTCATCTTAGTTCCTCTCAACTTTTTTGATTTAAGATTCCGGCGTTGCATTTGGACCGGGCAGCATAACTTCCGGCTCAATCAGTTATGTCAATTTTCCTCTGGCATCATCCCAAGGGACATGACGGTTTGCCGAATTGTACTGCAAATGTTAAATCGGACCGGTCCACCCCGGTGAAGCAAGCTTGAAAAGGAATTGCGCCCTATTATTGCTGTGGACGTTTTCTCACCCATGATAAACCGAAGCGGCAGGATTATTCGCTTGTTTCTCAATAATCCCTGATTCAAAATAATAGGAAGCTGGTTCACTCAGCCATGAGGGCGGATCACGGGATCAAGTAGGCAACACCAGCACTAAATGAAGAAAATCAGAGAAACTCCGCACAGAAAAAGCGGATTGGTTTAGCGCAATCGAGGATCGAGTGCGTCGCGCAAGCCTTCGCCGACCAGATTATAGCCCAATACCGTAATGAAGATCGCCATGCCTGGAAATACGGTCATCCACCAGGCGAAATGCATTACCGAGCTGCCCTGCCAGAGAATATTTCCCCAGCTTGGAGTGGGTGGTTGCACGCCCAATCCCAGAAAGGACAGTCCGGATTCGACCAGGATGGCGGAGGCGACGCCCAGGGTGACAGCGACGAACACTGGGGCGATCACGTTGGGGATGATGTGGCGCCAGATGATGCGCCATCGACCGATGCCAAGAGCGATGGCAGCCTGGACATAATCGCGCTCACGAACAGAAAGCACCTCTGCCCGAACCAGCCGCGCCAGGCCCGGCCAACTGGTGATGGCAATGACAATCATGACATTATAAATGTTCGGCTCCAGCATGGCAATCACCATCAATAGCAGGAAGAAAGACGGAATGCATAAGATCAGATCGACAAACCGCATCAGGATGTTATCGATCTTGCCGCCAAAAAAGCCGGCAATGGCGCCGATCAGCACACCGATGACCCCAGCCAGGCCCGATGAGATGAATCCGACACTCATGGAGATCCTCGCGCCAAAGAGCACTCGGGCAAAAACATCCCGGCCGTTCATATCCGTGCCAAACGGATGGCGCCACGAGGGCGGCTGATAGATCTCTTCAAGATTGATGGCGTTGGGATCATAGCGGGTGAGTAATGGACTGAAAATGGCCGCCAAACTCAAGATGATAATAACAATCGCTCCTGCGACTGCCAGCTTATTCTTACAGTACTGCCGAAAAATGATTTTCAGCATCGAGCTCGAGGAAACTGATTTGTTCATAGGCTAAATAATGGTTCAAACTATTAATGTTCTGTTTGCTCGTAACCGAGATCAATCTCTAACCAACAAACGATTCTCAATTATCGCTCCAATCTACCACGTCATAGCAAGCGAAGCCACCCCAATTAACAGATTTCTTCGCCGCTCTATCCCTCAGAATGACAACTTGTATTCCAACCTAAAATTCCAAAATGAACTCATCATTTCTTATTTTTCTTGGACACAGAAATCACTGAGAAAGGGATTAGAATTTATCACTCAGTGAACCCGGTGATTCTTTGATGTCTTTGTGTCCAAAAGCCAGTCGAATTCAACAACCATCATTGGACATTTTGCAATAGATTGGATTTAGAAATTCAGGTCCAATATTAATTCGAAAATCCTCTACCAGTTCGGTTGAACGTTCAGCTTTCTATCTCTCCAAATTGAAAATTGCAGGATTTGTGATTCCGCATGCGAAAATCTGGATTGCCATTAATGGTTTTTGGGAGGCCAGATAGCGATCTCCCGAGACCTCCCTTTCGCCGATGCAAAATGAGAATGCTTCGGGCAGATGATAGCCTGATTTCACCTGGGCATCTCAACAAAGACACGGCGATAATTTTTACCCAATAAGATCAATGCAAGAAGTTCAACTCCAGACGCTGTGATGAACCATGGGCGCTTATTCCAGCCGAACGATACCTATCTAAACCGCTGCGATGACAGCTATCGAATCAATCGTACTTTATTCTCGGATCAACGATGCCGTACAAAATATCGGCCAGCAGATTTCCGAACAGTAATAGAAAAACTGAAAAGACCGAGGTGCCCATAATCACTGGATAATCGCGCGCCATGACAGCTTCAAACGCCAGTCGCCCCATCCCTGGCCAGGCAAAGATCTTTTCGATGATGACGCTGCCGCTGATCAGCCCGGGCAGACTCAGCCCCAGAATCGTCACGATCGGGAGCAATGCGTTGCGCAGCGCGTGTTTGAATATCACCGTGCGTTCGCTAAGCCCCTTGGCGCGTGCGGTAGTGATGTAATCCTGACGAATAATTTCCAACATGCTCGAACGCGTATAGCGCGATAGCCAGGCCAGACCGGCAAAGGCCTGCACAAATACCGGCAGAATCGCATGTTTGATCACATCCAGGCTCCGTTCCCAGAACGACAGCGATTGAAAATCCATCAAAATCGAATGCATTCCTGAAATTGGCAACCAACCCAGCTTCACTGAAAACACCAAAATTAATAGCAGCGCAAGCCAGAAGCTGGGGATGGCCATTCCGATGAATACCATCACTGTGGACACCTTATCGAACACCGAATACTGTTTCACGGCGGCCAGGATGCCGATTGGGACTGCGAATAAATAGATCAACAGGAGCGCTGCCACATTCAAGATAATCGTATTGGGCAAAGTCCTCATGATCTTCTGCAATACCGGTTGACTGTCCTTGAATGAATAGCCGAAATCGAGCATGACCATCTTTTTCACCCAATTCCAATACTGGATATGAAGTGGTTTATCCAGGCCATAGATCTTCTCTAATCGTTCCCGAGCGATAGCCAACCCAGGCTTCATCTGCGCCTCAAGATCGGATGGCTTGCCCGGAGCCAGATGAATAATGAGAAAGGTGATGATGGTGATTCCGAAATACAGAGGAATAATGGTTAGAATCCGACGAATGATGTAGTTGCGCATCTCCGATACAATCGTTTTGCTTTCCTTGTGAGACCTGATGGTGAAATCCCCCAATGCGAGCACAGGGCGCTCGTCTCTATTCACTCAATAACGATCTGCATTCTTGTATTCGGAAGCATGAATATATAGCCTATATTGACATGCTGCAATAAGAACTGCTTAGAGAGATCTTGAGACAAACAGCAATTACAAGTGCGCGCTCGGGGGAACCATCAAATTATTATTCAACCAATACCATTTTCTTGATAAGAATTTGACCGTTGGCCGAAAGCTGGTAGAAATAAATACCAGATGGAACCGCTTTGCCCGCTTCATCCCGGCCATCCCAGATGATTTGATACGCGCCGGCTGGCTGATCAGCCTCATCGACCAGTTTTCGGATCATTTTGCCCAGCAGATCATAGATCACCAGACGCACCTGATGGCGACCAGCAGGCAGTTCGTATCGAATTTGAGTCATTGCATTAAAAGGATTGGGATAATTTTGCCCCAATGCCACTTTTGTCGGCAGCAAATTGATACTGATGATTTGTGAAAAGGTGACCGATCCATCCAGATCTTGTTGCCGCAATCGGTAATACCAGTTATGCGCACCAGGGTTTTTATCGATAAAAACATATTGCTGCGGCAATGCAGTGGTCCCTCTGCCGGGAACAAAACCAATCGTCAGCCAATCCAATGTCCCCTCATTTCTGCGCTCAATAAAAAAGCCGAAATTATGGCGCTCCGAAACGGTGGTCCAGTTCAGCCGAACGTCCCGATCTATGACCATAGCTGAAAACGAGCTCAGCTCAACCGGGACCACGTCCAATACGCTCACCATGCCATCTTTTGTTTTGGGCAGGTAATAGCCGGAATTAAAAGACATGCGAGAGAATCGCACTGCAGTATTAGAGCTATCGGCGCCGATGACATCAAAATCGAGCCACAGCAACACCCCCTCCTGGTCAATCGCCGGCAAGCCCCCAGCTTCGATCGTCAAAACTCCGGCTGAGTAGTTCGTTTTCGGCATTCCCCAGCCAGCGACCACAGTTCCTGTTGTATCCACACCTTTAAACGCTAAAACAGACTCACCAAAAGTCAATTCCCCAGTGTAATCTTGCAATTGGTATCCTGCGATATTCGAAATATAAATTGGCAGCACCAATTGACCGAGCGAAGGGACGGTCGTGTCTGGAACGCTCACAGTCACGTCTATGGTCTGGGGACTGATCACCATCAATTGTCCATTGGTCGTTTTGGATCGTGGCACTCCCTGATTGAAAACCATGGTAACAAAATTGAGACTGGTCATTTGATTGGCTGAGCCGATGATCTGAAATTTTAGCCAAACCAGACGACCACTCCCACTAAGCACTGGACCGCTCATTTTCATCTTCAGCGCACCGCCAAGATCAATAAAGCTGGTGATTTTCCAATCAGTCGCAATTGTTCGATCTGTTACGCCGCTTATGGCATCGAGCACATTTTTATTATATTGCAGCTCAATTGAACAACTGGTGATGTTCAAGCCAGTGACCTCACCAATGTAAATCGGGATTAATACCTGGCTATTGACCAGCGCAGTGGTATCCGGCAGGCTGACCGGCACCTCGGGGATCGGCAGAACCGTGAGGGAACCGTTCTCCAATATAGCGATGGGATTCCATCGATTAAATCGGGCGCGAACCCATTGCAGCGGCGACTGCTGGCCCTCTATGCCGATCACTTTAAAGTTCAAATAGACCAGCACCCCACTGTCCTGCAAAGCTTCTGTCCCTTGAAATGTGATGAAAAGGGTGTCATTGGCTATTGTCACGGTTGTGGAATCCCAGTTCTCGGTCAGCGTGCTGATCTGACTGATGCCGGTGGCCTGCAAAACCTGGGGATCGAAGCGAATGATCAATTGAGATGATAGGATATTCAAACCAGTGGTGTTTCCAATCAGCACTGGAACCGCAATTGGGTACTGGCTCGCCCTAGCGGTATCTGGGAGCGAAACTGCGATCTGAGCAGGGGCGATGTACTGATGTAAGAAAACATCCTTAGTCAAAGGGTTCTTCGCTTGATTCGCCAACATGGGTCCCAACGCCGGCCCTTGAAGGCCGGGCAGGAAATAGGTTGTATACGGCAGACTCATGCTCCCTTTTAGCTTATCCCCTTTGAACAGAATCCCCACATCACCATAGGATAACTTATCCCCTGTGTCATTCGTCCCATCGGCTGTGGTGCCGGTGAGGCTTTCATGATAATACAATTCGTAGCTGGCATTACTTGGGGGAGTAAATTCGTTGAGCATCACCACAGAACCAAAATCGCCGCGATACATGTACCAATTCACCACCGGGATCGGCTGAATCGTTTTGTTCGGAGCGGGCGTTTCTGCAATCCCATCGATCAAAAGATCGTTGTTCAGGGGATTGTTGAACAGCATCCCGCTGGCAGCAGGGCTCAGATCAAACGATTGCCGGATAAGTTTAACGCCAGCGTCGCTATCCAACTTCTTATCCGCACCTAATGCGACGATGTAATAGGGGTAATATCGATATTGAAACGTGCCAACGTTGATCGTCATCCCGTGAAATGAGATTTCGTAGCTAACGTCGCGCAGAATTCGAATTGGCCCTCGCTTGTAATTTAGTTGGGTGACCTTTAAATCCTCTTCTGTCATGTTGTAACTGAAAAGCGAAAGATATTTTCCGTTCACCCGCGCTTTCTGTCGATCCAGAATGTCTGGCCCGTAGCTGCCGCTGTTATCCGCGACCCGCCAGACATCGGGGATGCCAAGCGAGTTATGGCCTTGGAGGTAGGCTTTGGCTTTGATTGTGTCTGCCACGCCCGCTGTGGCCGCAATGTATTTGACGTAATAGACCGGCAGGTTCGGATCATGGGCCAATGCGCTGGAGCGATAGACATAGACGTATTTTTTAATAGCAGGATCATCGGGATTATTGATTTCGAACTCATAACGAATATATTGCCGGGAATCTTCATCCGAGATCCAACTGGTCTCTGGGGCTCTATCTCCCGCTTCGCCCGCCAGAAACAGGAATTCATCAACCGTATCGACCAATGCGTTATAATTGGTCCCAAAGTAACCCGCATTGCCATCCAGCTCATCAATTTGAACCGTAAGTTCTCGCCAGGAATTATCCAATTCGTTATAGGCAAAGACGAAAATATGGCTGATCGGCGCCGGGATGAATCTGGGGATCGAGTTGCCAGTGAACAACATCACCTCATGATTGCGGTGCGCGCTCCAATCACCCCCAAGAACTGCCATCTGGCTTAATGATCCCAGGAACAGAAAAATTATCCAACAGAGCTGTTTCTTCATCGCTTTCTCACACGAAAAGATTAGGGGGATTTTTTGACCTGTGATCCTTGGTCATCTTTAAGACATATCAAATAATAAGTTCGAATTTTTATGACCCCTCATTGCATGCACGGTACTTGTTCCACATCCGAATTCCTTCGCAGCCATCAGTGGTATAATTTTGCCATCGATTGTTTTTCTGAGTGCTCTGCTATTGCTTTGAACAATTCGATCTGCCTGGCATAGTTTGCTCACAATGACCGATCATTTGTCGTATCGATCTATTTCATCATCACCATTTTGATTGTTCGGCTGAATTTGTCGGCTTTGAGCCGGCAAAAATAGGTCCCCGGCGCGACGATTAGACCGCGATTATCCTTGCCATCCCAGCGCACAACATAAAACCCTGGCTCTTGTTCCTCTTGAACAACCGTTTTCACCTCATGACCCATCATATTAAAGATTTTTAGGTCCACCGCTACGGTTGGACGATCGAGCATCGGGATTTGATAGCGAATCACTGTTTCTGGATTAAAAGGATTTGGGTAATTCTGTTGAAGCGCAAAGGCCTTTGGCGCAGCAATATCCACTCGAATCTCATCCGAGTAGTCGAATTGGCCATCGAAATCAATCTGTTTGAGCCGATAGTAGTAAGTGCCCACCGTCCCTGGGATGTCTATATAAGAATATCGCTGCGGCGTGGTGGTCGTTCCATGCCCTCGGACCAGCCCAAGCGTCTGCCAGAGACTGTCTAAATTGCTTTTCCGTTGCACTTCAAAACCGTAATTATTGGATTCGGTCTGCGTCTGCCATTCCAAGCGTACCCTTCCCTCAACCTCGACCGCGCGGAACAGTGCCAGTTCAACAGGCACAAAAGAATTGGCCTGGAATTGGATTTTGAGCGGACTGGCAAAATGGCTGGACAATTCGCTTCCAAAGCTAATCGGTTTATTCGGACCAGCAAAATAGATCCGATAACTGATACTGACGCTGCCCGAGATGCTTTTGCCTTCTATTTTGATCCCCGTATCTCCCCAGGACATCAAATCACCAGTATCGCTGCTATTGGTCTTCTTTTCATCGTAATAATACAATGACCGCTTATTGCCGATTGGCTGCATTCGAAAAATTAAGTTGTAGGTCCCTTGATTGCCCGTAATCATCCACCAATTTACTGCTGGCGCGTCATCAATCCTGGTGTTGATCCCCTCGCTCCCACCGCTGCCATCGATGGTCACCCCTGCCAAATTGTAAGGATTATACAATCGCATGCCATTGGCATTCGGATTCAAATCAAACGATTGTCGGATCATATCGACATTATCGCTGGATTTGAGCGTCCCAGATATCCCCCCTGATTCGATGCTAAATGGGTAATACAAGAAGGCGAAGTTCAAATCAGTTGGGGGGATAAGCCCCGGAAACAGGTCGATATGCCAGAAAACCTCGCGGATCATCCGCACTGGCCCGACCTTGATCTTAAGCGTATCGAAGGACGCTTCGCTGATGGTTTCATCGACTGTGATGAGAATTCCGTAATTCAAAGTGATTCGGATTTTCTGCCGATCCAGGATATCGGCACCTGTGCCGTATAGCAGCTTCCAATCCGTTGGTATTCCGCCCATGGTATGATTTTCAACATAGCTCTTGGCGATAACGCTATCAGCCCCAGGTTGATTATTTTTATTCGGGAGATAATTCACGTAAACTTCAGTTGCGCGAGGAAGTGGATTTGGGGAACGGTACACGTAAACATAGCCTGTTTTATCCACCAGAGTATCGATGATCGCAATTTCGACCCTTTCATACTGTCTCGAATCCAGATCATCGATCCAGTAACTGCCATCGGGTGCTCGTTCCCCGACGTCCTTGGCCATGAAAACGAGTTCATCGTTGCCGTCAAAAATGCCATTGGGATTGGTTAACCAATAATTCGCTGTGTTATCCTTTTCATCGATCTGAAAAGGGATCGGGTACCATTCTCTATCCCGGCTATCAAATATATAAACATAAATCTCGTCGACAGGAACTCCTGTCAAACCGAGAATGAGATTTCCGGAGACCACCACTGGATCCAGATCACGAGAGTTTCCCCAATAGCCAGCTATCTGGGCTAAACTGGGCAGCGTCATCATTAGCAGCCGCGCCACATAAACGATCGAAATCATCGATACCCTTTTCGCCATAGCTTACCTCCCTGAGCTGCAAGTTTGAAGTTGAAAGTCACATCGACCTCTGCGGTTTCGGTCATAATAAAAGTTCACCCATTCGTTTCAAAATGGCAATTAAAATTAAACCATTTTTGTTAAAATAGCAACACAATTTTTCAGGAAAAATGTTTTTTTATTGTCACAGGCACCATAGCCAGATTCACCAAACTGAATTGGATTCGGCACAGAGTTATCCGCCACATCAGAAACACTCCGACTTGATATGAAAATCTGGTTCAATCTAACAATAGAAACGATCCTTCAGTTCTATGCCGCTTAATAATCATGAGAGGGTTTTGTCTTTTACAATTATTTTACAGAAAAAGCTTGACATTTTAGAAAATTATACGTATACTGATACTGTCAATTAATTCAAACTAACAGCATACTGGCAATTTTATGAACAGAGAAATTTTAACCACGAAAGAAATTCTCGAACAATTAAAAATCGATCCTGAGCTGCTTCAAGAGATTTTGAAGCGCAAAATGATCAAAGCGATCGGGACACTGGATGGAAATGTCCCTGTCTTCGAGAAACGCGTGATCCAACAGCTCAATGAGATCATGCAGTTTCGGTCAATGGGGTACACCATTGATGACATCGAGAAAATCACGAAGAAGATCGGCTTGCCATCCATTAAACAGACAGAAGAAAATAACCATCCATCCGTTCGGTTGCTCACGGTGGGCGAATTGGCATCACGTGTGAACGTGAATCCGCGAACCATCAAATATTGGGAAGAACGGGGCATCATCGAGCCAGATACTCGGTCAGAAGGTGGTTTTCGGCTCTATGCCGAACATTGGGTTTATCTCTGCAATTTGATCAGCGATCTGCAATTGTTCGGCTATACGCTCGAGGAGATCAAAGAGACCTCAGATTTATTCCGCGATTTTCTTGCGATTCAGCAGTCCATTCACGCCTTTGCTCCAGAGGAAACGCGTGCCAAGCTGCGAACCATGCGGGAGCGTATTCAATCTTTCTTTGATAAAATGAACCAATTCAAGGAGGGGATCCATCGCTGGGAGGAATTATTGAAAAAGAAAGAAAAAGAGATCAAGCAATTTGAAAGTCGATTGAATCAACTGCAACAATCCAAAGCCATCAAGGAGAAAAAGTCATGAGTTTAACCACCCGCCCCCGGATCATTTTTATCGAGCCGAAATCACCCAATTTGCACATCTATTCGAAATTCGTCATCCCGCGCCTGGGCATTTTGATCCTGGGCACGATCATGAAAAAGATGGACTGGGATGTCCAGGTGATTTTGGAAGAGAATGAAGAATTGGATTTCGATAATATCGAGTCAGCGGATATGGTCGGCATTTCGACCATTACATCCACAGCGCCACGAGCGTACACCATCGCCGATCAGGTGCGCGCCTTGGGAATTCCAGTCATCATGGGCGGACCGCATGTGAGCTATCTGCCCGATGAGGCGCTGGAACACGCCGATTTCGTGTTTCGAGGCGAAGCTGAAGAAGCGCTGCCGCTGTTTATTCATCAGTGGCTGACCACCCAAGATTACAGCTCAGTTCCCAATCTATCATTTCAACAAGACAGCAAAAATTTTCATAACCCATTAGGCCAGCCCATCCAAGACCTGGACGCCATCCCCTATCCCGATTTGTCGCTCATTCAGGGCGGCATCAAGCGGACGTTTGGTTATCAGATCATTCCGATCCAGACTTCGCGCGGCTGCCCCTTCGATTGTGAGTTCTGCTCTGTGACTGGCATGTTTGGGAAAAAATTGCGCTATCGCTCCACCCAAAATATTATCGAGGAGTTGCGCCAATATGATGATAAAAAGAACGCGGTGTTCTTTTACGATGACAATTTTACAGCGAACCGCCATCGCGCCAAAGAATTGTTGCGGGCGATGATCGCCGAAAAATTCAAATTCTCATGGTCCACCCAGGTTCGCGCGGATGTGGCAAAGGATTTGGAGCTGGTAAGGCTGATGCGGGAAGCGGGCTGCGAGACCGTTTATATCGGCTTTGAATCGGTCGATCCGGAGAGCCTGAAGGCGATGAAAAAAAATCAGTCGGTCGAGGAGATCAAAACAGCTATCCAAGTGCTCACCAAAAATAAGATCCAGATCCACGGCATGTTTGTGTTCGGCTTTGATACCGATACCCCCGCCACCATCCAGGAAACCATCCGCTTTGCCAATCGCAGTGATATCGGGACCGTCCAGTTCTTAATCCTGACTCCTTTGCCGGGCTCTGAGACGTTCCGAAAATTGAAAGCAGAAGGTCGCATCAAGTTTTTCGATTGGACGCTTTACGACGCCCATCATGCCGTGTTCGATGCGAAACATCTCAGCATTGACGAACTGCAACGCGCACAAATCAAAGGGCATCAATCGTTTTATTCGCTAAAACAACTGCTAAAACGAGCCATTCGATTCCGCTGGTACCAGGTTCTGGTGGGCCTTTATGCGCGCAGATTGAACCGCATCTGGAAAAAGAAAAATCGGGTCTGGCTGAAAATCTTAGAGCTGCTAAAACCCAATTTGGATTTCCAGATCTCCATCGATTTTAAGCAAATCGTGCGATTGCCGAAGAAATTTTATGCCAGAGATAGTCAAAGAGCCAGGCCGATAGCAGATCAAAAAGATTATGGGCTCGATTTTCTGAACGAGTCGAACCACATGGCGATGTCAAAATAAACTGCTGAATAAGCCTTTTCTCCCACAGAAGCGGCATCCCACAGAAACGAATTTTTAAATCAATTCTATGGGAGATCATTGCTGTGGGAGTATTTTTGGGGGTAGCTGAATTCAGGACTTCATTTCATATCGCTGCAAAACAATTTTACGGGCCAAAGAGTGATATATAGCAGCAGGAAGAAGCCGAACGAATCGATAGAGCAGCAGCATTCGGAATGGATAAATATAGACCTTTTTCTTTTGGGCAACGGCATTGATCATCAGTCGAGCGGCCTTCTCTGGTGCCACCAGCCAGATGCGATAGCCCTGGCCGCGGTTGATTTCTGTATCGACAAAGCCGGGGTGAATCGTCGTAAATTGGATCTGGGGCAATTCGGCCGCCAGGCTCTCCATGAAATAATCCAGAGCGATTTTGGTCATGCCATAGATGCCGCGGGTTGGCAAGCCGCGCATCGAAGTGGCGGAGCCGATCCCGACGATTGTTCCAGACCCTTGCGGCACCATAATTTCCAGGCAGGCTCGAATTGTGTAAATTGCCCCCTTCAGATTCGTATCGATTACCGATTCAACTTTCTCCCAGTCCCATTTCCGAAACGAAGTATTCGCCCCGATGCCGCTATTCACCCAGGCCACATCCAATCGTCCCGTTTCCCGATGAAAATCGTGGATGGCGGAGCATACGGCCTGCCAATCGCGGACATCGCAGGCGCGAATCCAGAAGCGGCTGCCGCTGTTTTCCAGGTTGGCGGCTAATTCCCGCATCCTTTCTTCACGACGGCTCAGGAGGCAGAAAGTGATTTTGTAAGGGGCCAGCGCCTCGACCAGGGCTGCGCCCAGGCCTGATGAGGCACCAGTGATGAGAACAGCTTTGTTTTGCCAGAAAGATGTTAATTTGGTGGACATTGATACTTGTTGGAAAGGGATTCTGATTAAATGCTCACACTGATCCCATCGCTTCAAGAGATGGAATCGTCAAAAAATTTGACTACCCAACCTGAACAAGCAAGAACCAAAAAGAGAATAGAACACGGATGACACGGATTGCGCTGATCTTCACTGATTTTAATTTGATTGTTATCCGAGCAAATCCGCGTCATCCGTGCAATCAGTGTTCTATAAAATTTCTATAAAATAGGCAAGAAGCTTTTCATTTAGATCCTAATAACGAATCAACGTTCCATGATTCCCTTCACCCAAAATAGCCTCTGCTATCACCCCCGGCTCGGAATCCCCAGAAATAATGACCGCCTGAATATTGGGATTTTCTTGAATGAGGTGATAGATCTGCTCCACCTTCGACCTCATTCCTCCAGTCACATCCAATCCGGCTGAGCCACCCAATTGTTCGATAATGCTCGCATAATTGCGCTGATCGATCACTGGAATGACCTTTCCTTCAGCATCCAGAACGCCAGGGACATCGCTGATCAGAACAATTCGATGGAAAAAAATATAATCGCTCAGTTTTCGAATCTGATCTTCAGTCGAGGCAATGGTGAAATCCTGTTTTTCATCCAACACGATATCGCCGTGGACCAGGGGAATCTGATCCGAGTCCAGCAAAAATCGGATGGCCCGAGTATCCATGAACTGCAATTTTCCATCTTGGGCCATGGCGATGGCTGATGGCTGGACAGTGATCGGAAACAGGCCTTCCCCCGCGCAGAGCTGAAGGATGCGCAGGTTCATTTTGATCATGTCCTGTCGGATCTGATAAAACGCCTGCCAGCCGAATTGAGGATTGCTGCCCTCCTGCGCCCGATAGTTTTGGGCCGCAATATGGCCATAGCTGCCAGCGCCATGGGTTAATAGCAAACTCACCTGCCCAGATCGCACGGCCGCTACTAATTCCCGAGCGACCTTGCGCACCCGATCTTCCTTCAGGCTCTCGGGCTTGGTTTTATCTGTAATAAATGAACCCCCGATTTTAACGATGACTCTTTTCTTCAAAATATATCTCTCCTTCATCAATCCGAACCACATCACCGGTCTGAAATTGATCAATTGCCACCTGGTCGATCGTGGGAATCTCGCTAATGATCGATCCAACCGCAACGATCGTCTCACATTGTTCAAGAATCATGCCAGCAGGAGCAACATTATTTTTCTTTAATGCATAAAGGACGTAAGATCCAACGGTGCTACCTTTGGCATGGGGGAAGACCAAAATCTTTCCTGCGATGGATTGTCCCTTCAGCGGATGATTCGGCTCTTTAATGATCCCAGTTTTTTGATCCACTGCACCAAAGAAACTTATCGGTCGATCTGATTTCAAAACTTCACCCTGAGTTTTGCCTGAGAAGATGATTCGTCCTGATAAAATATCCATATTCCATCCATTGCGACAAACATCAGAAATGAGTCCCCAACTGATAGATGAATCCAACGGATATAACAATTCTGGATTATTATCCATTGGGTTCATCTATCCGCTGGGCAAATTATTTCCGCATAAAGAATCAATCTAAAAATCAAAAATATCCATTTATCGCCGCTTTAACACATTGCTCCGTCGTCCCAAAACGAACGACCGCTCCCTGATGGGATGGTAGATAGGTAGCGGCTTTCGCCGAATTCGTGGCGATAAATTGAATCCCCATCTCTTCCAGCGGGGCGACGACCATGCAGGTATCGGCCAAAACCCTACCGCCAGCCTGCTCAATCGCATCAACCAATCCCTGGGCGCGGGCATCCTCCCGCACAATAGCGGACGTCGCGATCCATAAGGGCTTTTGTAGCCGCTGGCCACCTATCAATTCGGCGATGGACTTCAACTCTTCCAGAGAGACATGAGGACAGCCCAACGTCACCAGGTCAATCTGGTCGCCAGGTTGATTCAGAGCGAGGCTCGCCTCGTCCAAATCTTTGATATCGATCACCCTGGCATCGGGCTTCACTATCCGCTCCCCATAACTTTTCGCTTCCGGAGTGAAACCTTCGATATGATACAACGCCACCGCTCCCGAAGCAGCCATCGCTGCCCCCACTGCTTTGAAACAAGCTGTCCGCTCGGTTTCTTCGGCTGGCAGATCGATCCCTTGAAAAAATGGGACCCCATTCCCAACCTTTTTGCCGACCAGATATCCCAGCAAGCCAAAATCAGCAGATGATTTCAATTGGCAATGGACCAAAATCCGATGTGTCGCCAGCCTGTTTTCGTGGAGATGCAATCCAAATCGCGGCGTTCGGCCGCAGAATGCGGCTGCCAGAGCCGAAGGTCCCCCCTCTCGATTGGTTCGTGCACCCAACACCGAATTGGCATAGCTCACGGCCGACGATTCGCTCCAGGCGATATGCTCCCCTTTTTGCGGGACAATTCCAATGTGGTATGGCGTGCAGGTCAATGTCGCCCGAACGCCCATCCGTTTCAACACCTCGATGATCTCGAGTTGATTTTGTGCAAATGCCTCAGGAAATCCCAACTGCCGCCATAACTGCCGATCGATTCCCGCCGGATTCATAAACGCCGGCACATGAACTCGGGCATTTTGGTTCGCCCAATCGCTCAAAAATTCCAATCCTGAATCACCGATGTTTTTGTAGCTCACACCAGCGATCTGAGCCGAAGTGACCGGCACCATTTCTTTTGCGCCATAGATTTTGCCAAGCGCTACCAAAATTTCCATGGCTTTTTTCAAGCCGAGGCCGTGCTTGCCATCTAAAAAAGCTTGTTCTTTTTCAGTCAGTTTCATTGTAATGCTAAAGTCACTCTCCAGAACTCGAGAATTTCTAGACAAAAAACATTGGGACACAGAGGTCACAAAGTCATCAGAGATCACTGAGTAGTAGCTAAACTTTTCTCTCTGTGCTCTCGGTGATGCTCGGTGCGCTCTGTGTCCATTTTTTCTGTTCGTTAAAAAAGCATTTGCAGCTTTTTTGCGCTGGCACTATGCCATCATTGAATTCCGCCCTATATCTGGCTAAAAACCTGGCGGGAAAAGAGTGAATAAATTTTATGACAGCCCCAAATCTTCGAAAAAATTTGGGGGACACAAAAAAAGGAACATTGCCCGAAAAAATTCAGATCGCTACTTTGCCAGAGGCGGACCCTCCACCGTGTAGGTCAGCGTGAAATCCCCGTTGGACGATCGCACCCGATGGATTTGGTTGACGCCCCAATTATCCTGGGCTGAATGCGTGACAAAAATATCTCCCAGCGTTTCGATCGTCCACACATCTTCATCATAACCCGTGAAGAAGATGTTGATCCTCGAACCATTGTAAACGCGGACCCGCACCCGCTTGAACCAATTTCCGCCGACCAGGTCGCGGCTATCGCCTGAGTTCAAATCCATCTGATTGCTCAGCGAGGTATAATCGCAGTTCACCGCACCATAGAAAAACAGTTCCCCCGAGCCAGCGTTATCCTCGTCATTATGCACCTCGATCTTTTTAAAGGTGACGATAAACAGCTCTTCATCGGCAGGCGGCTTCGCATCCAGATCTTTTACCCGATAGTGCAACACAAAGTCGTTATTGCTCGATGCCTGCTGGTGACAGCCAATCCCCCAATTATCGGCCTGAGAAAAGATAAGGTTAATTTCGCCCAATGAGTCATCGGAATCGGGCCAATCGTCATCATAGCCGCTAAATTTGATCTGCAGTGTTCCATTCTCTGGCACATACACGACTTTCTCCCAGCGACCCTTGCCGCCCAGATAAATTTTGGTGCCGCTATCCCGATCGAACTGGCCGCTCTTGCCCGTCAGTTGATCATTCACCGAACCGCTGAAGAACAGCTCACCTGAGCCATTTGGATCCTCATCATCGTTTACATCGATGCGGTCGAATTTCACCTGCAACCGTTTGTAACCAGTGGGCGTCTGGGCATCCACGATCCAATAATACAGCGTGAAATCACCGTCGCTGGATTTGGCTTGCTGAATGTTATATTTCACGCCCCAGTCGGGCGGATTGAAGGTTAAATCGATTTTTCCCAGCGAATCATCTGGATCCGGATAATCATCATCATAGCCTTCAAAATGAATGGCCAATTTTTGCTCGCTCACCAGCGAAACCCGACGCTGCCATTGAGCGCCAGTCAAATAAATTGTCGAGCCACTGCTGGCAGAAATCTCATCGCTCCATTCAGTTGAGATTGCGTTCACCTCCCCGAGGAAGTGGAGTTCGCCGCTGCTAAAAGGATCTTCATCATTGTGAACATCAATATGATCGAAAATCACGAGAAGATTTCGCACCAGGCGTTCAACGGATAGCGGCGACAGGACAAACATGGCGCGATCATCGATAACCGTTGCCTCATAATATTTGGCCAATTTATTGGACTTCAGGCCGCCGATGAACAGCAGATTGAGCATCAAGTCATCAATCGAATTGCTCAGCGAGTAGCAAATCCCTCTCTCCAATTTCTTTTGCAACTCTCGCTTATCAATGAACCAGCTTTCGGGGATGCCATAAATTTCCCAGTCGAAATTGAAATCGGCTTCCACTTTCCAATGGAGGCACTGAAAGTCGTCGATAAAGGGGATAATGTAAATGATCAATTGGGCGTTCGAGATATCGCCGTGCCACGCGCCGAGGATCTCATGCCCGTCCTCCTCGAAAGTGACCATCAATTTCAAGCAACCGCCCTTATCCGAGCTCCAGGCATACGTGAGCTCCTTCGAGTTCATCTGGTTGAGATACATGTGGATCGCAATCCAAAGCGTCTGCCAATCTTGTTTGACAAAATCGGGCACGTCGATGTACATATCTTCGATGCCCAGGCCATGGGCGTTATCGCCGAATAAAATCTGTCCCTCGCCTGCACCCGAATTGAGCTTGATGTTGAACCCCTGAAAAACGAACGGGATCATAGTATCGGACAGATCACGCTTGGCAAAGATGATGGTATCCAGCCTGGCTTTATAAATCGCGAATCGTGCCCCGCGCACGGGCACCAAATAGCGCTCCACCGAATTGACCTGTTGCCACCAGAAATCGCTGGAAATATCGGTTTCGCGTCCCAGATCAAGATCGCAGGTTCGAGTGCCACGAACTTTCAAATTGTCCCCGCTGCTATAGGTCGTCCCATTTGGATTGTAGGTGAGCCATTTGAAAGACAGGTCATAGCCGTATTGATTGATCTGCATTTTGCCGTAGCGCCCCTCGCTGGTCTGATAAACAAGAATCGTCCCAGGCGTCAGTTGATTCTGGCTGTTGTTGCTGCCGTTGATTTTAGCCGTGCTGAGCGAAGCTTTTTGAATATCAGTCAGGGTGATCTGGTTGTAATCCGCTGATTGAGCGAACAAAAAAAGCGGGAAGAAAATGAAGATGACGCTGGAAAAGCGTTTTGCGCTAAATTGCGATGACATGCAACCCTCCTTAAGTTAATCTCTGCATCATTCGGAACGCCATCATTCCGAGCGAAGCGATGAATGCCTTCATGTTTGATCTGGAGGACTGATGCATCGCCTCGCTCCTCGCAATGACTCGTTTTTGCTATTCTGCAGCAATCTATTATAGCTGAAAAAAACAGAACGCCGACATTCCGGGCGAAGCGAGGAATCCTTTCGCTGGGAAATTAGCCTTCAATCATAGCTTCGTCAACTTGATTTTTTCAAGACAACAATCAGCAACAATATACCAGGCAGACTTCCTTTCTCAGTGACCTTAGCGCCCATTTCGCACGCTTTTGAATTGAACACAAGACAAAAACCAAAGATTGGGCGTTTTGAATATTAGATCATGCTTTCTTCCTTTTTAAAAATCCCCAACTCCCTTTCTTTGGCCAGATTGAACTCCAGCGCAGCTTGCGCTTGTTCAATCAACTGTCTATCAATTCCAAAAATTGCTTGAATCGTCTGATGATAATTCTGTCGAATATTTAAATTCTTCTTTGAAGTGAACGTCGTCTCCCGCATAAAATTTTTATGGATGAAAATGTAGCCATCCTTCTGAATCTTGGTCAAACAAATGCCGTGCATCGATGGCTTGGTGAACGATGCCTGCCAGTGCGTCAAAAATTCCTCAGGCGGACAGGGCCGATCCACGAAATTATATCGCCAGGTCATCTTTTCCTTGGTGAACGTGAACAATTGATAGCGCCCCAATTCATGATTGAACCGCAATTCCACTCCAGTGGTAGGCGTACGGTAGATTCTGGGGCGCTGGGGATTGATCTCAAGAGGTGTATGCAGCAGGTATCCAGGGTCGACCAGAAATTTCTGATGATCGAGTATCACGATGATGGCGCAGTGGATATTTTGGCCGGCCTTCATATCTGCCATGACGGGATAGCATTGGTATCCATGATGCAATAGAATCGTCTCAAGAAAAAAAGTCAAAGAAAAGCAGGTGCCGCCCAGACGGAAATTAGCGTGATCGTCCATCACTTCTTCAGGCAGACGCAGCCGCTGATCGCTGTCCCACGATCGACTCAGTTTAATAATCTTGCTGATATTTTCATAAGGAATGGTGGCGAACTTTTCGAGGATCTTTTGCAGCGTCGGCGAACAAGGAGAAGCTGGTTTCAACTTAAAAAACTCCAAAAAGTAGCGAGCACTGTCGCTATGGTTTTCTGGTATTAAATAGATCAATTTCGATCCAGTCACAAAAAATAATTTAAGTCAACTTGAGATTTGATATAACGAGAAGCTATTTTTGTTGCAGCTCTTTTTCCAAATAGGCTGAAACTTCCTTTAGAAAATATTCAGCTTTCTCGATTTGTTCTGTTGCCTCTTGCTCGGTAGCGATGGCATAATCACCATAATCACTTCGCTGCCGAAAGATTTGGGCACGACCGATAATTTTACCACAGGTCTTATCGACCAAGCCCGTTTTTACAAAATGTTTATTAAATAATGATATGATGCCTGAATGTTTTTCGCTATCTATTTCCTTTAGAGCCAATAACGAACGGGCGCCTGAAAAAATGGCGTAGTAGGATCGAGAAATGGAGTCTTTAAAAAAGCCACCAGTCTTTAATAGCTTTGCCGCTTCCAATTTTTCTCTTGCTACTTCTAATCGATATTTGGCCAGGTCAATTCTACTCATAAAAGAATACCTTCCTGTTCAACATTTTTTACAAATGGCGATCCCAATTCTGCATTTACCTGGTATTCATAAGCGGAGTAAATAACAGGGGAAATGTTTGCATCATATTCGAGTTGAAGTTCGATTAATGCGTCAACAATTTTATCTATAATAGCTGAATTGAGCTCTTGCAGAATCAACAGGACATCAATATCAGATTCGTCGGTAAAATCGCCCCGCACTTTTGAACCGAACAAGCGGGCGATAAGCAAATTATCTCCTAACTGAAGGCGAATTCTTTTAATAAATTCAGTAACTGCCTGGCGCTCATTCTTTTTTAAATAGGATTTCATAACTTTGCTGAATGCTTTGTTTATGATTTCGAACATATAATAATAATAAATCCTGAACAAAAAAGCAATGGTTTTGTATTAAAAAAATTGTTGTGGCTTACAGAATGGCTCAGCCCTGCATAAAGGCACCGCACTCCTGCCAACTTTTTTCAGTCACTTCAAAAATCTCATTGCAATTTCAAAAAAAAGTGTTATAATACAGGAGTCAATCATAATTAAATCTGACGCCTTAACTCCATTTACGATACAAGGCAGAGATAACCAATGGAAACGAAACCCAATAACGATCAGACTGAACCTCAACAACCAACAGCACCCGAACCTGAAGAACCCGAACCTCAAGAACCTACCACCCCACCAGGCGGGGAGCCGGGGACTCAACCCAAAACCTGGCAGGAATATGCCACCAAATTCCTTTACCTTTTGCGAGATTGGTTTTTAAAAGCTAAAACCGCTTACAAGATCGCTGCAATCATACTGGTCGTGGCGATATTGGTGGTGCTGCTATTGGCGTACCTGGGAATCTTTGGCCAGCAAATCGCAGATTTGATGAAGCAGTTGGTGAACAAAATTATGGAGATGGTGGGTGCCAGAAAGTCTTGAGATTATTCCTGGGCAGACCAATACAATAAAAATATGCCCAACGGATTGATGAAGCCAACTGATTTTAAAATATTGCATCTTTATCCGCTGGGTTCATCCTTCCGTTGGGAAAATTTGATGCCTTATTGAATCGAACTCTACCAACCAATATTAATTCCCAGCAAATGATAATTCTCCGGTTGCTTTCCAGGGCTGCCGGTCAGCTCTTCTGTAAAAAAGGCGTAATTGAACTTCAAAATCCAAAAATCGAGACCGAATCCGATGGTGGGATAACCCCGATTGAACCCAGCTTGAACGCTCAATACCGGTAATCGATACTCAGCACCCAGATGGAATTTGTTGGTGAATTGTTCGCCGGAGGTATTAAACAGGTCTTCTACATCAGCAAAAAAGGTCAAATGCTGGCTCTGTTGATAGGCCATGCCCAGTTTGAAATTCAACGGAACATTGTCAGCGCCAATCCGGCAGAACAAATCCTGAGCCACGGCAGATAGTTTGACTCTATCCGTCAGGCGGTAAATTGCCCCGACGTCGAGTGCAAAACCGCTCTTGCCTTTGCTCAATTGATCAAAACTGGTATCGATGGTGGCGCTGAGGCCTTCGGTCTGCTCAATCGCAATGTCGATGGTTTCGGATTCGAAGCGCCGGATAATTTTCGCGCCAATACCGACCGACCAATTTTCATCAACCCACCGGCCATAGCCAAACGATAGCACCAGGTCGTCCTGAGCATAGGCTTTTACGCTGGGATCGACAATCCCCACATCCAGCTTGACGCCGAGGCGCGCCACATTATAGATCCCTATGCCGAAATTCTGGATGGTCATTCCGACCAAGGGTGTCAGTACCGGCTTGAACCAGATATTATCCAGCCGGGTCGCCGCAACCCGCAGGTCCTGCATGATCTGGCTTTTTTGCTCCGCAGTGACATTGGCAGAGTCTTTCCCAAGCATTCTAAAATTTTCTGAGTTATCGCGAACATAATCGATCACATCGAAAAAACCTTTCGAAAGATCAGCCTTCAGCCCCAGCAAGGAGAGATTGAATCGCCGCTCAGAAAGAACTGCGGGATTGTAGATGTAGCTGACGCTTCCAGTCGGCGAGGCGATCCCGGCGCCGCCCATAGCCTGGTTGCGAATATCATACAGAAAGACCGGCTTTGTGTTTTTCGCATGGATGACAGGGACCGAAAAAACGAATATCATGATGATCGCGACTATCTTTCTCATCGAATTTGCCTCCAATTCAAACCAATGCCTTCAGACTTGTTAAATTGAAAGGATAGTTCAAGGGATAACCCCTACATCCTCATCGACCCAGCCATCGCCATCGTCATCCAGGCCGTTTAAAATCTCTTCATCGACCCGACCATCGCCATCATTATCTTTTCCATCGATCATTTGATAACGATTGGCAGCGGTCCTGATATTCTCCAATAGCGTTGTGAGCTGCTGCGGACTGAAGAACTTGGAATCCTGATGGAAAATTTTGAACAGCGAAAAGATGCCATCTGAAAGGAAGTCGACCGATTTCAGCAATGTTCGATTGAATGCCTGGCGGTTTTCAGCCGAGCTCAGGTAATTTCGGACCGCTAAAAGATCGAAAGTGTATTTGCCATCCCCTGTTTTGCGGATGCTGAAATAAAAATCATCCACCGTAATCTGACCATCGCCATTGGTATCGCGCAGTCGCAGAATTGCCAGGGTCATTGAGACGATCGCATAATCGAAATAGATATCCCTGGCCTGAATATCGCCGTGCGTTTGCTCTTGATAGATGGGCGCAATATCGCCATGGCAGATCAGAGAGGCCTGATATAATTTATTCTTATAGGCCACGTCCTCATCCAGATTCATGTTCGGTTCTTTGTTATAAAGCGGCAGTCTGACGTCATTGACCGAGCTGGTATCGATTTTGACCAGATCTTGCGCCAGACCGAAATAGTTAAGATTCGCCTCAAAGATCACTGCCTTGGCATGGTAATACCTGAAATCCGAGCGCAGCGGGTCCGCCTTCATCGCCTCGGCGAATTTGCCCTTAGCTGCGCTGAAGTTTCCCTCGTTGAATAGCCTTAAGCCATCAAAAAAGGCCTCATCTTTGGGCGCCGATGTCCAATCGAAAATATTGCATCCGGCAATCATTCCGATCAGCATCAGCGACATAATGGTCTTCCTCATAATCGACCTCATTCTATTGGTCCACGTTTCTGGCAAACTGGTGATTTTTTGCAGGCAATTTGCCTGAGTAAAATTTGGTTGACCCCAAAATGATCTACATTCCAGGACGAAACTTTCGGTATCTTTCTCGCACCGATTATTGAAACAGCGCTCCCGATGTGTCGCAACGCTTTTCAAGAATAAAAGTGGGAAAAGATTCCCCGTGAAAACAAATGTGCTATTTTATCTTCATTAAAAAGACCAGCCGATAGAACGGTGGCAGATTGTCGCTTTTGGCCACCCGAACTGGAGACTCAATACCGTTAAAAGAATGATCATGTTGCTCCACGAAGAATTGCTTGACCGTTCCCTCAAGATGCGGGTAATTCAGCTTATCGCGCTTGCTTACCATTCCGCGCGGGATGGTGGTAGCGCTATGGGTATGCGATGATGAACCGCCGCGTCCCCCAATTTGTACGAAGCTGCCCCCATAAATGAACCGATCTCTGAGATCGGGCGTGCCTTTACTGCCATCGCAAATGGCCCAGATTTCGATATCGATCTCGTTCTGTCGACCGTGGAACGGGATGATGGTCCCTTTGGGCAATAGTTGCATCAATGCCTTTTTGGTTGCGCTGAAAATGGTATCCTGATCGCTGCTGGCCAGGCTGGCGATAAACTTGGCATCGATCTCAGCCTGTTTCCGATAATTATCGATCTCCTCGGTCCATTCCACGATCTTTTTCTTTTGAATGAGCGTGTCGACTTTTGCCTGAACGGCCGAGGTCACTTTCTGGACCGTCCCCTCATAAAGCCCATAGCCGAGCGCTCCCAGAATGGTCAAGATGGTTGGAAAGGCCATTTGCAGAAACAGGATCGAAGCTTTCAATTCCGCATAACCGCCTTTTTTGTCCGAATCATCTGGATTCCTGTTCGTTTTTCTGATCACATGCAATGTCAGGATGGGAAAGCCGAAAAAGACGATCGCGCTGACGATCGCCACAATCCATATCAACTTCATACGGGTCACTCCTTTGTCGTTGTAAGTTTAGTGGTCGTTCATGCAGCAAGATGCTTCTTCAATCAGAACCAGCAAGAAACGTTCATCAGGTGGCAGGATCTATGTTGATGGCTAAGATAATACTAAAATCTTATTAGATTGTCAAGCGATTTTTTTACCAAAATAGAATCCAAACGTGGTTCGTCAGCAGGATCAGGATGCTCTCATTCTGATAATGATCGCGGATTGAATTGCAGCAGAAAGCGCAGACATTATGACCATCATTCATGAGTTCACGCTAAAAACGCTATTTTAATATGTGCCATTGCAAGCGGATTCACCAACCGAAAGAGAGAAGTAGCGAACGCTCTTAAGCGTTCAATCCCACCTTCCAATTCAAATTGCTTCGGGCAAAATGCGCCTTCAAATGACTGGCTATTTCAAAATGCTGTTACATCCGATCATTTTCGCGTGGACTCATCTTTTCATGGGACGAAAATAAGCCTTGTAACTTTCATCTCAGGATATTTTACAATATGCGACACAATTCCCAAGCGCTTCGAATCTATCCCTCCTGAAACCGACAGCGGAGCTTCATCTCTCTTGCCGAGAAAATGGTTCACATGACCAAGATCTTTACTTCACCAGAATCATTTTTTTGGTCGAATAAAAGGTTGGGGATTGCAATCGGTAGAAATAGATCCCGCTGGCCATTCCCTCGGCATCCCATTGGGCGACATATTTTCCCGGAGTCAATTGTCGATCCACCAGGGTCGCCACTTTTCGGCCCAGAAGGTCATAAATCTCCAGTCTTACAGCGATCTTTTCAGGGATTTGGAAAGGAATTTCGGTCCGAGCATTAAACGGATTGGGGTAATTCTGAGACAGTTCATATCGATCGGGTATGAGAGTTATCGGGCCTTCGATGGTGGAATCCTGGAACATATTTTTCAGGATAAATGCAATGTTGAAACGTAATTCATCAGCCTGATAGCGATAGGGCCGACCGCTGATAAAAACAAACTGGCCCCCGTTGCTGCGAAATTTTCCACCAGCGATAGGCTTCCGCCAGACCCCTAAGCCCCGAGGCACGGCGAATGTCATTGTTTCTTGAAACAACAACTGGCTCTCTGGGTGATTCAGATTAATATTGAACACAGCATTATCTGGCTGTTCCCCAATGACTGTTATATTTTTCAACCCGGGATAGCAGGCAATACAGTTTTGAGTCGGGTTATCGGTGCGTTCGGCCCAACTTATTCCCAGATAAGACTGGAGTGAAAAATCCAGATAATCCTTTCCCTTCCGGGTGATCAGCAGGACATTGCCCCCAGATTGGAGATAATCATAGATCCCCGCCTTTTTCCAGATGTCCAGGTCACCGTCGACATGATCGCCGATCCAGATGACGGTTGAAAATTTTTCCAGGATAGCTTTCGAAATTGGCCCATGGCCGATCGGAGCTGGCAGCGTAGCGGGATAACCTTCTGAAGGTTCGCTAAAACAGTCCCAGAATGAAAATGGGAAATTATCCCAGAACGCCTGCGCCTGGTAAGCATCAGCGATCTCGGCGCCATGGCGCTGCCATGAAACGCCATTGACCAGCAGCACGCCGCGATCGAATGTCGGTTGCGTGGCCGGGGGGATCACCTCTTTTAAAATCCAATCGTCTTTGTCCAATTCAATTTTTACTGGTTCAGACGAAACGGTCAGATTGAAAACCTGCGTCTTCAGGCTATCCCAGACCACAAAAGTCTCATCCCCGCTAAATGTGGTCACCGTGACATCGATCGGCATCCAAAAAGCCTGGTTGGTCTGCAATTGATCAATGGTCAACTGGATCTCATAGTCCGAGCCGATCTTCTGCCAGCTCCATGCATATTGATATCTGGGAAAAAATTCTTTATAGATCCACTGGGAAAAGAACTTTTCCAGATTGATGCCAGCTACCCGCTCGCAGATCGCACGAAAATCCTCTGTCGTGGCGGTTCCGTAACTCAGATGGCTATCGTTATAATAGGCCTTCAAAATTTCAAAGAACTTTTCATCCCCAACCACGTGGCGCAGCATGTGGAGCACCCATGATGCTTTTCGATAGGATCGATTGGTGTTGAAGATCGTCCAGGTGTTGGAGACATCGGATACATAAATGGTGCCAGGGCCGAAATACTTGTTGCCTTCCATCTCCAGCTTGAATTCGGCCTGGCCATATTCCCGTTCGTAATAGAGCGCCTCCGAGTAGGTGGCAAATCCCTCGTTCAGCCAGATGTGATGAAAATCCCGACAGGTGATATAATTGCCCCACCACTGATGCGCCAATTCATGGGCAATGGTCCCTTCGCTGCGACTGACCAGGCTGGTTAATGTCTGATGCTCCATATTGGCAGAGCCCATAAATTGGGCATGACCATATTTTTCTCGAATGAATGGATATTCCCCAAAGATTGTGGCAAAGATTTCGATCATGCGGACGGTCTTCGCATACGCGCGCCTCAGCAGATCGAGTTGATCCGGGAAAACATAATAGCGAACCTCCATGGAATCGTTCGGCGAATAGCGATAATAATCCGAAAAAATGGAATAGGGATAGATGGCTACCGACACCAGATAAGTCACGATGGGATAGCTTTCGTGCCACCAATAGGTTTTGTAGTTGCCGCGTTTAGTTTCGGCGCGCAAGGTGCCGTTCGAGGCAACGATCAAGGGAATGGGCACGGTCACCCGAATATCCACCGAATCCGCCTTATCGGAGGGAAAATCTTTACAGGGCCACCAGTTGCGCGCTCCGTATGGCTCGCTCAAGCTCCAGATCATCGGCTGACCGTTGTAGGTATCAAATCCAAATGCGCCGAAATCGCTCCGCAGTGGCTGACCGCGATAGTAGATTTTCACCGAGAAATAATCATTCAATTGATAGCTGTTCCCCAATTCAATTTGGATCAAATCCGTTTTGTGAGTAAAATTGAGCCGCTTACCAGCGCTGGTCACGCTATCGACCACCATATTCTTGAGCAGATTCACTTCCATGGTGGACAGAGGGCCAGCGATCACCTGCGAAAGGATCGCTACCGAACCGAAGATCTTTTGGGCAGAAACATCGATTTGCAGATCTAAATCATAGTGCTTCACATCGTACTGAAGCTGATTGGGCGTGGGCTGGTAATCCAGTTGCATGATTCGAGCCAGTTGCTTCGCCTTATATTTCGCTTCTTGCTCGATTTCCCAGCGATGGTCACCAGTTTCCTGAGCCAGGGTGTTGCCGAATAGGATTAAGACAGCCAGTAATGTTCGTATAACAATTTTCATATCTACCCCTGATTAATTTCAAACTTACAGATTGACGGCGAAGACTTTGCTCCGCTTGCTCTGCAATAATTCAATTGCCCAGAAGAATGCACAATCATCGATTATTCATCGAATTTACCGCCAGATGATCACTTCGCCCAGCATCCGATCGGGATGGCGATGATTGAAGAAATTCACGTGGACCAATCGGATGACCAGCCGCGAAGTTTTTCTCAGGTCCACTCTTGAGGTTAATATTTTCCGTTTCCAATCATAGGTCCACTCGTAGCTGCCCAGCCCGGTGACATAAAATGGGGCAATCAGCGATCGGCCATCATAGCGATGACAGTTTATCCCAAGATGACGCGTGGGCATCACGATCAATCCCTCAGTGATATAGTACTCAGCGAAGTAGCGATACAGGTAGATTCGCGCAGCGGGGATGGAGAGCACGAAGCCTCGAGAATTCACCCCAGCGTGCAGGCTAAGCGAAATGAATTTGAATCGATTTCGAAATGTGACCTTGTCCACCTGCCATTGCAGAAAATCCACTTTTCGCCGTCTGAGCTCCCGGTTGGTCCGTTCAGCCAGCAGGTTCGCGGTTCCTCCTGCCATCGCCATTGCAATCAGCCTGCTCTGTTCGTGCTCTGGAAGACGACGACAGAGATCAATCAGTTCGTCCACGGTCTCGTAACCTTCCACTGCCGAGTAATTGAACATCCGCACCAGGCGTCTCATATCCTGAATGAACCGATATCTATCCCGAAAATAGGGATGTACTGGTCGGGGCTGATGGCAGGCGTCGAATCGATATTTCGAATGCTGCACCAGACTATCCCTTTTTTCTGGGATAATCGCCATGGAATCGGCAATGATCCGTTGGGATGAGTTCTGATCGTTTTGTGCGTGCGCGATGCCCACTGGCCAGCAGATCATTAGCATCAGGACGATGTGGCTGGCCTGACTGACAAACCAAAATTTTTGGGGCAATCCTATCATGCTATTGCCAATTCCAATCGATCTTTTTGCCCAGCAAATGTCCAATCGGAGCGAATCCGATCTCATGAGGGTGCCGTGCGTTTGAATCAAGGCGCACCCTACTGCTCGCCTGGTTCTGAGAAATACCGATCCACCCCGGTGACGGCCAATATTTCGCCGAAATAAACGCGGTGATAATCCTTGAGCGGATAATTCTTGTGAATGCGCTGATCAAGGAAATGATCGGGCTTAAAATCATCCCAATAGATCTTGCGGCATTCGATAATGAGCTCTGCCTCAGCGAAAGCAGGGGCAGCCACTCTGGTCGCAGCGATCGGTACCAGGCCCGAGGCCTTGATCTTATCTCTGTCTCGCCCTGAAATGGATCCGAGCAGTTCCAGCGCCGCTCGATAGGCCTCTGGAAAAGCGCAGAGGGTAAAAGTATCGTACTGTTCCATGAATTGATAAGTGTAGCGCGTTGGCCGCACCACCACCTGGACGAACGGTTTGTTCCACATCACCCCAAAACTACCCCAACCAACCGTCATCGCGTTAAATCGCTGAGCAGAAAAATCTCCAGCCGTAAGCAATAACCACCGATTTGACCACAGGTCAACATTGTTCATGATCAAATGATCTACTGGAATCGATCGCAGTGCCATAACCCTCCCGATGACGAAGCATCAAAACTTTGTCCTGTTATTTGATCGGTTTTCTCAATGCGACTGGTTGCTGGCCTCGCTCGCGAACTTTTAAATTGAGCATTTCGACAAAGACCGAGAACGCCATCGCGAAATAAATGTAACCTTTCGGGATATGAAAATGCAATCCCTCGGCCACCAAAGTCACGCCGATCAAAATCAAAAAACTGAGCGCCAGCATTTTGACGGTCGGATGGCTATCCACAAAATTCCCAATGGAGCGAGCCGAAAGCATCATGATGAGGACCGCGATGATAATGGCAAGGATCATCACTGGCAGATGTCGGGCCATCCCCACCGCGGTGATCACCGAATCGAGTGAGAAAATGATGTCCAGAGCCATGATCTGGAGCAAAACCGATCCGAATTTGGTTGCGGTCGGCTGTTTCGTAAAGTCCTTCTCCAATCCCTCCAGGCTGTGATGGATCTCCAGGGTGCTTTTGCCGAGTAAGAATAGCCCTCCGAAGATAAGGATCAAATCGCGGCCTGAGAATACATGATCCAGCAATGAAAACCACGGGCGAGTGAGCGTCATCACCCATTTAATCGATAGCAATAGCAAAATCCGACTGATCATCGCCAAGGCCAAGCCTATGATGCGCGCCCGATTGCGTTGCTGAGCTGGCAGACGCGCTACCAGAATCGAGATGAACACAATATTGTCGATCCCAAGAACAATTTCCAGCGCCGTAAGCGTAATCAATGCGATCCAGGCTTCGGGTTGAACTATCCATGCCATAATCAGTTCCTCAAGTTTTCACAGAAACCGTTGTCGTTCATTTATAAAAATTGTTAGCTCACTTCAGGTCGCGCTCATCGATTCTTAGAAAATATCTCAAAGGATCTTATGCTTCAAGAACGATCGCCATCCGCAAGCAACCAATGGATTGGACGAAATGGCCGAATCGAAACCACATGGTGGACCAGAAAGAGACAAAACAGGCAATCATGACTGGTCGACTTCAAAGCCAATCATTGAGATCAATAGCCCCAGACGCTCCTGCGGCCGCCACGTTTTTCGTATTTCAGGTCTCGAAGCTGCGGGGCTTTGACATTGATGCGCAAATAATACGAATTCCCGCCAATGCCCGAGGGCCGCCAAATCAATCGCGCCTCCCAACAATGCAGCTCGCGATTGATCGTGATCGTGTGATTGACGATCTGCTTCGATTCCAGGTCCAGGTGGGCTGAATAATTGATCTTCCAGTTTCGGGTCAATTGGAATTCAAGACCAGTGATATCGAGATAATAGTTCTTGATCGGTCTGGTCGGGTCGAATTTCTGCAACGAGAAGCTGAACGAAAGCGACATCCGCCAGGGGATATCGAGCCCAGAGAATCGATCGTTCACTTCAAAGCGATTGCCAGCAGGTTCATAGAGGCGGTCCAGATACTCCTGCTCGGAGATCTGTTCCCCGGTGATTTCATCTTCGAACGTCCGCGTCGGCGCCTCTGGCTTTTTGGCTGCTTTTTTCGTCTCCCCCTGTAGCCGAAGCTGCGCGCCAATTCGAAAATTGGTCAATCGCAAGATCCTCCCGGTTCGCCAGGCATCGTCATCCATGAACAACAGCCGATTAACGCGCTGTTTTTTATCCCGATCGTAATCATAAAAATCATGGGTGGCCGACATGCTGATATTGAAATTGCGCGTCGGCGAAGCCTGAAACGATGTCGATAGATAAGAAAATTTGAAGCTTTTGGCCTCGAAGTTGTAGGCGGAACTGAAATTCAGCGTGAACAGATCGAGTTTTTTCTCCTTTTCGCCTACGAGCGTTTTCATCTGAAACAGATTGCCGAGGCTGAATGAAATGTTCTTTCTGGCCCCTGAGGGCACATAATCCAAAATTTTTTCTTTCTTGATGAGTTTGCCAGTGGTGTCCACAAAAGTATCGATATAGCCCCAACGCGGGTCTGAGAAATCGGGTTGATAATTGAAAGCGATATTGGGGGACACCACATGCCGCAGCGCTTGGATTTTGCCGATATTCGGAGCAAACATCCCATAAATTTTGGTGCTCGCGTTCATGCTGTAATAGAAAGTCCGCAACGCCGCGAAACCAGAAACGGTATCCTGCTGTACGGTATTCGTAGCTGGATTGAACGTATTTTTGCGATAGCGATCGTACCAGCGCTCGTCGTAATTGAGCGACTGTCCCAGTGTCAGCCATCCGAAAATTTTCCCTGGCGTGTTCATACTCAAGCTGGCGTTATGGCTGATATAGCGCGTGGTGCGTTCTGGATATGGCGAACCATCGGCGTATTTTCCGCCGCGCGTGGTGCTGTTCTGGAGGCTGGAATTGTAGGAGAAATAGATCGATTCGTACCATGTCGGTTCATTTCTGGAGCGCCGGGCGCTGCTGCCGAATTGCCCGCTGGCGCTTTGTTTCGATCCCCCAAAAATCGCGCGTTGACTCATCGAAAAGCGCAATTGTGGGAGGGTCCGCGAGATCTGCCCAGTTTGAATATCCTGCTCTTGAGACAAATTAGCACTCAGGCTCAATCGCTTTTCTGGCCAATTTTTCGAAAAGGTTGCATCAGAACGGATGCGCCGGTTCAGCCGCGTGTCGAAATTAGAGCTAAAATCACGATAAAAATTCTGATCACTCACAAACTGGCCCCGAACAGCCAGACTCATGGTTGGATCGATGGTCTGGCTATGGTTGATGATCAGATCCCAGCGCCGCTCCCTGCTGCCAGTGATCAGGTCCTTTCGGGTAAAAGAGCCGGACACGGTGCCGTTCAGCAGATAGCGGACATTATATTTTACATCGCCGCGAAGCACCCAGCCAGCGCGGTCGAAATAATCCACTTTTAACGCAGTATCCCAATAGTCGCTGGCAGCCCAATAATATCCCAGCCCACGAATAAATCGCCCTTCATTGGCGCTCTCGCCATACGTCGGCACGATAACTCCAGACACCCGGCCTTTCTTATTCGGAAACACCACAAAGGGCAAAGCCGCCACAGGGATCCGGCCGAAATACATCACCACCGGCTGAGCAATCACCTTATCATCCATAATCACTTTAATGCGCCGGCTTCTAAAATGATAGTGCGGCACATCATCCTTGTCACAACTGGTGAAGTAGCCATTGGAAATGTTGATAATTTTATCGGACACCCGTTTCATGCTCTCCCCCCGATAGAAACCGCCCTCGAATTCAGTCCGGCCCTGAATCACTCGTCCCTTCTCGGTTTTATAATTATAGATCATCTTAAAGCCATGCATCTCCTCCCCAGCATCGGAAAGGGTGGGCAGGTCCCGCCATACCACCTTCATTGTTGAATCGCCAGGGTTCGCTGTCTTTTCATACACCGTATCGGGCAGGCCCTCCGCCGTGATCAAGTTGGACTCCCAATCCAATGTGATCTTTCCCGCGGTCAGGTGCAGGGTTTTGTATTTCACATCCGCTTTGCCGATCAAATAGATCTTCTTCTCTTGCACGCGGGTATCCACGATCGACGCTTGATAGTTCAGTATGGTATCCAATCCCACCGAAGAAGTCTTGGGTGCTTTAGGACCAACGCCGCTCCGCAAGGAATCGATCTTTGTGGTGTCTGGCACGGTGATCAACCGTTGCGGAATGAGATCTGGCTGCTGTTCCTGACAAGCACTCACATTTGGAAATAAAAGCCAGATACTGATCAACGCAACGATGATTCGAAATGATGTTCGAAACCGCATGATGATAACCCATTATCCTGTGATTTGGAATCAGACAACGCCTGGCTGCTTTGCGCATCCAGCTTCTCCGAGGAGAAATTTTTCATCGATTTGAAGCGCCGGTAGTTTTCACCAGCACAATATCGCAAAGTTCCAGGGACAAATTGAACACCAAATGCTCTCGATTGAACCGGCAAATCGACTCAAACTCTTTGCGAATCTCACCTCCCCAGCGCAATACAATATGCCTCATTGACCGAGTCAAAAGGGAAATTCATGCTGAGTGCATAAACGGCTGCCCATGAGACTCAAATTCAGTTTATCGAAATTGCATTAATTCGATTGTCTCCGCTTCTTCCAGAGCTGAGCCAGCCGTTCCTGAATTGTTTTCTCATATCCTTGCGCTGAGGGACGATAATAGATTTTATCCTGTTTGCCCTGCGGCAGATAACTTTGCTCTACGAAATGTCCCGGGTAATCGTGCGGATATTTGTAATCCTTGGCATAGCCCTGCTGTTTCATGAGTGCGGTCGGCGCATTTCTCAAATGGAGTGGCACGGGCTCTGGTTGCGAAGCGCGAACATCTTCCATTGCCTCATTAATGGCCAAATAAGCGGCGTTGCTTTTTGGAACCGATGCGAGATACGTAGCGGCTTGGGCAAGAATGATCTGTGCCTCGGGCATTCCCACATAATCGACCGCGGTAAAGGCAGCCGTGGCAACAACCAGTGCCTGGGGATGGGCATTGCCAATGTCCTCCGATGCCAAAATGATCATGCGCCGCGCAATAAATTTCGGGTCTTCTCCTGCTTCCAGCATGCGCGCCATCCAATAGACTGCAGCATCAGGATCGCTACCACGGATGCTTTTAATAAATGCTGAAATAGTATCGTAATGATAATCGCCCTTTTTGTCATAGATCAGCATCCGCTGCTGCAATGCTTCTTCGATCAAAGCCACCGTCACCTGTCGCTGGCCTTGATCATCGGGCACTGCCAATTGGGCTGCCAGCTCGAGAGCATTGAGCGCGATCCGGGCATCTCCGGCCGCATAGTGGATAAGCGCCTGCCGACTTTGCGCATCCAGATAAAGTTTCATCTGGTTCAGCACAGGGTCATGTTGCAGCGCGCGATCGATAATCGTACCGACTTCCTCAGCGCTTAATGGATTCAACACATAGACGCGGCATCGCGAAAGCAATGGGGCGATCACTTCGAACGAGGGGTTCTCTGTGGTCGCACCAATCAACAGCACGGTGCCATCCTCAACGCTGTGCAGCAATGCATCCTGCTGGGCTTTATTGAAGCGATGAATTTCATCGATGAACAGCACGGTTCGTTTTCCGGCGCGCTGGCGATTGAGCTTTGCCCGTTCAATGATCTTGCGGACCTCGGCCACTCCAGTGGTCACCGCACTGATCGAGAAAAACTCGGAGTGGGTCACCTGGGCAATAATGCGAGCCAGCGTGGTCTTGCCCACACCAGGTGGCCCCCAGAAGATCATGGAGATCAGCTTATCTTGCTCAATCGCCTGCCGCAGCAATTTCCCCGGTCCGACCAAATGCTGCTGACCGATAAATTCGTCCAGCGTTCTCGGCCGCATCCGTTCCGCTAATGGCACAGAGTTATTCTTCTCCGAGTCATCGGATGTCGTTGCAAACAATTCCATGCTATCACAGCTTGTTTATTTTTGATCAAAGAATTTGTTGTTCAAAACCCGCGCCTGCCAGCTACTCGCAACTTCCTCCCCGCTCGCTTTGGAATCAAACCCAGCCCCACGTGCGACGTCTCACCTTCGCGAGCCAGGTGGGACAGCATTGCGCTCATTTTCCTATGACCACGCGATGTTCAGGCCAAATCAAATCACCGCCGCCCATCGATGGGTGATCATTGGTTGGGTACAAGATCCAGCGGCTTATACATCATAATACAAACTCATTTCATAAGGATGCGGTCGACGTCGGACCTCATTGAACTCCTTATTCAGCTTATGATCGATCCAGGTCTCGATCAGTTGTTCGGAGAATATATCGCCGGCAAGCAGAAACTCATGATCGTCGGCCAACGCATCCAATGCCTCCTTCAAGGAAGCGGGCAACGATTTGATTTTATCTTGCTCTGATTTTGGGATATTGAAGATATTGATGTCGTAAGGGCCAAACCCTTGTTTGGTCGGATCGATCTGCTTGATGACGCCGTCGATACCAGCCATGAGCAATGCCGCAATCGCCAAATAGATGTTGCAGGTGGCATCTGGGGGACGAAATTCGAACCGTTTGGTCTCCATGGTGTTGTCGTATTTGGGAATCCGGATGGCTGCACTCCGATTGGCCAGCCCGAAAATCGCCTTCACCGGCGCTTCGAAGCCAGGCACTAATCGCTTATAAGAAATGGTGCTTGGATTGGTGAATGCCAGTAGCGCCGGCCCATGGGTCAGCACGCCCCCAATAAAATACAACGCGGTCTGGCTCAGTCCAGCATATCCGTTTTCATCATAGAACAGATTCCGGCCGTCCTTCCAGAGTTGAACGTGAATGTGCATGCCACTACCAGCCTCATTGTACAATGGCTTGGGCATGAACGTCACTGTTTTATTATAGCGATTGGCCACCATGTGGATGATATATTTCACCGTCATGGTAACATCCCCGGCTTTGAGCAAAGGATGATGATGAATTTCGATCTCCGATTGGCCAGGGCCGCCGACCTCGTGATGGTGGTAACGGACCGGAATGCCACACTCTTCGATATATTGGACCATTTTCGCCCGAAGATTAAACAAATTATCGAGTGGAGGAATGGCATGATACCCCCCTTGCCGCGGGATCTTGTGCCCCAGATTCTGCTCCTCCTCCACGCCCGAGTTCCAATCCGCCTCCTCAGAATCGATACGATAGAACGCCAGGTTGATATCGTTCATATAGGTAATACTATCGAAAATGTAAAACTCGAACTCGGGGCTCCATAAACTGGTATCAGCCAGGCCGGTGGATTTCAAATATTGCTCGGCGCGATAGGCCACGTTCCGAGGATCATTGTTGAATAAGGCTAAACTATCCGCCTCATACGCTGAACAAATGAAACTTAATGTTGGTTGATCCCAGAATTTGTCAATTAGCATCGTATCGATGTCCGGCACCAAAACCATATCCCCAGCCTCAAGCTTTTTGAATCCAGGAACACTCGAACCATCAAATGCAACGCCCTTAGTAAACACCGTCTCATCAAATTGGCTGACAGGAATGGTCAAATGATGCCACCGACCAAAAAGGTCGCAAAATTTCAAATCTACCATCTCGATGTTCTTCTGACTGGCGTAAGCCAGCGTCTCCCTAATTCGCTGATCCATTCACTCCTCCGCATAATTGATCCTGATTTTCTCATTGCTTTTCAAATGCCATCGCTAATTTAATGAATTCATCCCAAATAATCCAGCGAAATCTTCGGGCGCCATTTTTATCTCCGTGACCAAACGAAAAAATCAAAAGCGATCTTATATAGCTCAGCTAAATTGGATTGGATCGTTTCATCGTCGTGCCATTTTATGGCTTGCTGACTATAGCCTGATTTAAGGACGAAATCGGCTGATCACTGGGGGAGTTCAACCGACGCGCGCTCTTGGGATTCATTTTTTATTTGATCCCATATCTGGTCCATTTCCTGCAAGGTCATATCATGGAGCGACCGATTAACCTGCGCTGCCCTCTGTTCCAATTGCCGAAAACGGCTGGAAAACTTTTCGATGGCTTTGCGCAGGGCATCTTCTGGGTTCACGCGAATAAAGCGCGACAAATTGACCAGAGCAAACAACAGGTCCCCGAACTCCAACTCGATCTCTTCTGGGACCTGTCGGTCGATGGAATGCTTCAACTCTCGCAGTTCCTCTTCGACCTTTTCCCATACCTGATACACGTTATCCCAATCGAAGCCGACCGTCGCAGCTTTGGCCTGCATCCGATGGGCGCGCAGCAGGGCTGAAAGCTGACGCGGTACCCCATCGATGACCGATCGGTTCTGATCTTCCTGCTTTTTCATATTTTCCCAGTTAACGGTCTGTTCCTCGGCATTCCGAACCACCACATCGCCGAACACATTGGAATGGCGATGAATGAGCTTCTGATTGATCTTTTTCAAAACATCCAGGATGCTGAACCGACCTTCTTCAGAAGCGATCTGGGCCTGAAAAACTACCTGCAACAGCAGATCACCCAGCTCATTTTTCAGATCATCGTAACGCTTGCTGTCGATCAATTCCAGCACTTCATAGGTTTCCTCTAACAGATATTGGCGGAGCGACTCATAAGTCTGCTCGCGATCCCAGGGGCAGCCATTGGGCGCTCGCAACCGTGCCATGATCTCGATCAATCGTGCAAATTCCGTTTGAATAGCCTCCATATTTTGCATGTGTGTCTCTCCCTCAGTTCTTAAACTTAATTTGATTGACTAAGTATAACAGTTTTGAACCAAATAATCAAGGGTCTTTCTGAAAATCGCCAATAATATTTTAAAAATTTCTTGACTATTTTAATCAATTTAATTATTTTAAAACTTCAAATTTTGGAGCGCAACGTTCTCGACAGGTCTCATTAAAAGGATGAAACTGAGCTGGCAACGATTGCAACTGCCTCTGATGCATCAATTCGCCGTGGCGTTCAGCCAAAAGCATTACGCGGAAAACGTATTCATTGAATTGCAACACAATGGCACAATCGGCTATGGCGAGGCGGCGCCCTCATATTTCTATGGAGAAAGCGCACAAACCGTTATCGATTTTTTGCAACGGGAGCGCGACTTTTTATCGCAGGCCCCGCTCGATATCGATCAGATCATGTTGCAGTTGGAGCAGCGTTGCCCGGGAAATTATGCCGCCAAGGCCGCGATCAATCTGGCGTTATTCGATATTCTGGGCAAACAAGCCAATTTGCCAGTGCATCGCCTGTTGGGCATCGACAGCTCTGGACCAATGGTCACCTCTTTCACTATTGGGATCGATAGTGTGGAGATGATCAGGACCAAAGTGGTGGCTGCCGCCAATTACCCTATCCTGAAGATCAAATTGGGCAGCGACCATGACGAGGAGATCGTCGAAACGGTTCGTCAGTTCACCAGTGGCCCGTTACGGATCGATGCGAACGAAGGCTGGTCGCGCGAGCAAGCAGTGGCCAAGATTCGTTGGCTGGAACAATTCAACTTCGAGCTGGTGGAGCAGCCGTTGCCTGCCGAAGCCATCGAAGACACCAGATGGGTGCGGGAGCGCGTGAACATTCCGATCTTCGCGGACGAAAGCCTCAGGACTGGACACAATCTGGAGCAACTGGTCGAGGCGTTTGACGGTGTTAATATCAAACTGATGAAATGCGGGGGCATCTCCACGGCTGTAAAACTGGCCGCGAGGGCTAAAGCGCTCGGTCTCAAAACAATGCTGGGATGTTTTATCGAAAGCTCTCTGGCCATTTCTGCCGCCGCTCAAATAGCTCCACTGTTTGATTATCTGGATCTGGATGGTGCGCTCTTGTTAAAAACAGATCCGTTCGATGGTGTGAAAATCATCAATGGCCAGTTCACTCTGCCACAAGGTCCGGGATTGGGAGCGACTCCAGTTATCGTTTGACTTCATCACCAAAAATTTCGGAGGTATTGTTTTGCAGATTCGCTGGAAGAAATTTTGGGTTATCGTGTTTGGAATTGTAGCCTTCTGTCAGTGCAGCTACTTCAGGCCACTGCATCAACCGCAGACTGCTGAGGCAAAATTGAAAGCCGAATTGGATCAGGTGTTCGACGATCCGGCATTTAGCAATGCCCATTGGGGCGTGATGATCCAATCGCTCAAAAATGGCGAAATCCTGTACGCTCGCAATGCCCATAAAAATTTCATCCCGGCTTCGAATATGAAATTGTTTACCACTGCGGCTGCTCTGAACAAATTAGGACCAGAATATCGCTATCACACCCAATTTTACATCAACGGCAACCTCGATGAGCAGGGCACGCTCCGCGGTGACCTGATTGTGGTGGGCGGCGGCGATCCTTCCATCACTGGCCGTTACTATTTCGGCGAAATCACCAAACCGCTGGAGATTTGGGCGGACTCGATCAAGGCCCATGGCATCCGACAGATCCAGGGCAATCTTATCGCTGATGACAATCTGTTCGATGATGAACCAATGGGCGAAGGATGGGCCTGGGATTACCAGTCGGATTGGTACGCCGCGCAGATCAGCGCGCTGTCCTTCAACGATAACTGTATCAATATCTACCTCTCCCCCGGCGATTCAATTGGCGCGCCAGCGAAGTATCGGCTGGCCCCGGAGACCGATTATGCCACAATTATCAACCACGTCGTGACCGTGCGCAATGGATTGGAACAAGAGATAAAATTCAAGCGCAAACCTGGTACAAATGTTGTCGAGATCACCGGTGCCATCGCGTTGAATTCACCAGCTCGATTAGATTGGTTCTCCATTGATAATCCCTCGTTGTTCACCGTCAGGGTATTCCAGCAGGTGTTACAACAAAAAGGGGTGGCGCTGTCAGGTCAAGCTTACGACATCGATGATTTGAATGATTATCAATACCTCAAGCGCCCGGAGAATTTGTTATTCAGTTACGATTCGCCGCCGCTCCGAGAGATCGTTGCCACCATTAACAAAGTCAGCCAAAATCTCTATGCCGAGATGGTGCTCCGTACCCTGGGGGCTCATTTCCGTGGAATCGGAAGCGCTGCGGCTGGGGTTGCGGTTGTCAAGCAATTTTTGAGCGAGATCGGGATCGATGCCAATCAATTCCTGATGGTCGATGGTTCTGGCTTGTCGCGCTTGAATATGGTCACGCCACAGCAGATCGTCACGCTGTTGCGCTACATGCGAAACAGTCCGCAGCGAGACTATTTTTATCATTCCCTCCCCATTGCTGGGAACGATGGTACGCTAAAAAACCGCATGCAGCGCACTGCCGCGGAAGGAAATGTGCGGGCAAAAACAGGGTTCGTCGGTCATGCCAGGGCCCTCTCTGGCTATATCACCACGGCCGATAATGAGGAATTGGCCTTTTCCATGATTGCGAATAACTATTCCGTACCAACCGCCATGGCGAACCTGATCCAGGATCTGGTGTGCGAGCGATTGGCCAATTTTACCCGATCACGTTGATCTTTTGATGAAGAGGCAGGTGCAGAATCGTTCCATCCACTATGGATGGAAAAAATCGGCTAATTTGCCTGTTGCAAAATTCGAATTTAAATGTCAGGATGTCATCGCTGCGAATGCAGGAATTTATGGCTCCATACCCCGGCATGAGGATACAGCCTCATTCTGGCATTTTACAACAGGAATGAATTAACAGCGAAACAAAACACTTCTTGTAACGCCCATGCAAGAGGAGAGAAGAAATGTTTTTCAAGCAAGTTCATATCCGACAATTTAATTATACCCCGCGATATTACAAGCCCGAGCCAAGCGAAGAGGAGCAGGCTGGGCCGAGGATAAAATTTCGGCGCATCATCCAGCGCAGAGAGGCACCAAAACGTTCAATCTGGGTGGTACTGGTTCTGATTGTGGTGATTATCTTTTTGCTGCGATATTTTATTGGGTCAATGACCGAACCAAAACAAAATCTCAAATTTGAAGATATCAAAGTCGAGACGATCAAATAGCCACGATGTTATTTGGGCTGGAGGAATTGCTTTCGCATGACACCCGATTTACGACACCCGGGGAGCTATAAGCAACGGTCATCGCTGGGTGAGATTCAGAATGCGTTTTTATTGCTTATTACTCGCTTCGTTCGCTTGTTCACTGGCGTTGGGCATATCATTCGCTCAATCTGGTCGCGATCGAAAAATATTTTCGTCTCGTTTCCGATTCGACAGAAGCTCAGCATCATTATCGGACTCATCGTCATTATCGTCATCCTCGTGCTCAGTTTGATCTTTCAGGCCACCGAGAAGCGCATCTTGACATCGAAAATCGAGGAGATCTGTCGACTATCGGTCCATTATCTGGCCTCAGACATTCGCGACAATCTGCTCTTAGGAGAAAACGACCCCCATCAGCTCAGCGGGATCAAGGAATCGCTGTTTAAGATCAAAAACCAGGGGATTAATGGTCTGGACTATGCCTGGGTGATCAACCGTCGCGGTGAGTTGATCGCTCACAGCAACTGGCAGCCCAATGAAATTGGTCAAAAGGCCGTCCCCGAGATCGATCGCGAGCTATTGCTCAATTTGCGCGAACCGAGGATCGAAGAGAAGGAAACCCATTACGAATATTACTATCCAGTGCTGATCCTTCGCAAAACTGCTGTTGAACAGACGAACTACTTTCTCGGCGTCACAGGCATCGGATTTTCCAAGGAAGTTATCTCCACTCCCATCAAAGAGGCCAGAAAAATCATCTACACAATCGCATTATTGGTGACGATACTGTCGATGCTGGGCATCTATTTTCTGACACAGCGGATGGTGCAACAGATCCAGGCATTATCCGAGGGGGCCAGACAGATCGGGCAGGGAAACCTCAATATCAAGATCGCGGTCAACAGTCGCGATGAACTGGGACAATTGGCCAAAGAGTTCAACAACATGACGATGCATCTCAAGGAAAAAATGCAGATGCAGAAATTCGTCTCCCAGATGACCCGGCAGATGATCAAAAAGAATGTCTATTCTGACGAACGAGCTGCCACCAGCGAACAATGCGATATTGCAGTTCTTTTTTCCGACGTCCGCGATTTCTCTCGCTTTTCCCAGCGACATAGCCCAGAAGTAGTCGTGAAGGTCATAAACATCTACCTTGACCTGCAAGCCAGGATCATCGAGGAGAATTACGGCATTGTCGATAAGTTTATGGGCGATCAGATCATGGGCGTATTTGAAGGGGCCAATAAACATGTCAACCTGCTCAACGCCGCCGTATCGATCCAGAAAGCCATCGAAAAGCTCAATCGCGAACGGGAGCAACTCCATCTGGAGACATTGACCGTAGGGATTGGCATCAACATCGGTCATGCGGTGTTGGGAAACATCGGTTCTAAAGATCGAATGGATTATACGGTTGTAGGAGATGTCGTTAACCTGGCCTCGCGGTTCTGTGACGTCGCCAAGCCGGGTCAAATTATCACCTCGACCAAGTTTTTATCCATGTTCAACTTTATCTATCCTACTGTCAAATTGGGCGCGATCGCCATCAAAGGAAGAGATGAACCGGTCGAAATATGCAATATAGACTATAAGCGGGATTTCATCGAATAATATAACATTCGTTGCTTGAATGAGATTATCCACTGCCATCATTACAGTTCTCCTGGTGCTGAATCCAATGCTGATGTTTGGGCAATGGGGATCGTTACAATTGGCGCCCAATGCTATGTCTGTGGGAGTTGCTGGCTCTACCGTGGCACTTCCCTATGATCCATCAGCAAGTTATTGGAACCCAGCGAATATCGCCTATCTCCCCACCAATAGGATCATGCTGAGTCTGAATAGCAGGTCCTTTTTGCATCAAATGGCCGCGAGCAAGTTCTTGCCGCCCGCAACCAGTGTGGGGTTCAATCTGTTTCGGTCGCACGATGCCGATCTGGCGACCATCGCTGTGGCGTATCGGCTCCTGCCCTATCTCTCATTCGGCAGCAATTTCAATTACAGCAAAACGCTTTACGAAAAATCCTATTCCAGCCTTGGCTTTGGCCTGCTCTTCAGAACCCAACCTGATTATCGTAGCCGACAGGAAATTTATGACACGCTGTGGAAATGGATGCGCTCTCCGGGCATGCGCGAACGCTTCAGCCTGGGAATTGCCATCCAGAACCTGGCGCTTCCTCCTTATGATCAAGAGCGGCACCATCAAATTCAATTGGGCACGGCGATAAAGCCGTTGCGGCTCGGTCCGCAATTTCACTTCGCAACCCATTTTCAACAGGATCAACATAGCTTTCATTTGGGCACGATCACGAACCTTTCGGAGAACTTCACCCTGTTCGCTGGAGTCCGCGATTTCAAAATCAAACAGTTTTCTGCTGGCGTGGCTGTGTCGTTGGGCGCTTTTGAAATCGATTTGAGCTACGATCATCAAAATGCGCAGTTCTTCGGCTCTGCACTGTTGCGCCTCAGTGATGACCAAAAATCGCTGTTCCTCAAATATCGTCAGCAGGCCAATCAGCATCTGCAGAATAATAATCTCGACGAAGCGATCAAGAGCTATGTGAAAGCGCTGGCCTACGATCCCGGGGACGAAGACATCCAGTTTCTGATCCCAATGATTCAGAATCAATCGAACGAAACGTCTCAGAAAATCGACTCGCTTTATAAGGTCGCCTCAAACTTTGAGGCAAAGGGATGGTACATCAATGCGTTTCTCAGCTATAAGAAGATGATCGAGCTGGACCCGCATAATCGGAAAGCGCGCAGCCGCTTAAAGGCGTTGAATTCGCGGCTCAGGCCGTATCTGGAGCAAATCTTCCAGCAGGGGGTGGCTTATTATAACGAAGCGAACTTCAAACGCGCACAATTGATTTTCGATAAAGTGCTCCTGGTGAATAGCCACCATGATGGGGCCAAAAATTATCTGGCGAAAATTGATAGCATCAATACCAGGACAGCCAATGACTATTATTTTCGGGGTCTGGGCTATTTCAACCAGCGCAATTTCACCCGCGCCCACCAAGAGTTCAAGAACGCATTGAACTGGCGCCCAGATCATAAGGATGCCAGGGAGTATCTTCAGAAGACGGAGCGGGAGCTTCAGGCAGTCAATCAGCGCATTCAGGATTATCTGGACGAAGCAAAGGACCATGAGAATAATCAACGTTATTCCAAAGCTGCTGTATCATACCGCAAGGTGCTGGAACTGGATCGGAACCATCAATATGCTCGGAACCGATTGGCCTCGCTGACCCCTCAAATTCGCAAAGAACTGGACGATCGATTCGCCCGAGCAAAACGCTTGTATGATGAGATGAACTATGCTGCTGCGGCGAAATTGCTCCAGGAGAACTTAACGATCGATCCGGATCATCAAGCATCCAAAAATTACCTTCGTCTTGCCAATCAAAAAATCTCGGATCTGGCCGAACAACATTATGCCCGCGCTCAGAGCTTTTATTACCAAAAAAAATTGGACCTGGCGTTGCAGGAATGCGGGCTGGCGCTTTCGCTCAATCCCAATCACGCCGGTTCAAAAGAGCTTCAAAAAATGATAATGGCCAATATCGGTCAGGATAAACTCTTGGAACGTGGCCGATCTTATTATGAAAGGGGTGACTATCTCAATGCCCGATCCACTTTTCGCCAGCTCCTCCAAAAAGAGCCCTATAACAACGATGCCCGCAATTATCTGGATCGGATCGAAGCAGAACTGAGCGAACGCTGCGAGGAGCTGTTTAATCTCGGGATGGCAAAATATACTGAAGCCAATTACGAAGAAGCGATTGAGGAGTGGCGAAAAATTTTAGCCATCGACCCGGAGCATAAAAGCGCCAAAGAATATATCCAGAAAGCAGAACAACGGCTCGAAGCGCTGAAGAAAATTGAATAGCGGATTGAACGGATCAATTGGGGGCCTCGGAATTCATTTCAAGAATTGCAGTGGTGAATCCATTCTTATAAGTTTTATATGTTCAGCCGATTGCTGGAGTGATCGAGACAAACCGATTATAGTGAAACTCAAGATCAGGGAATTGGCGGTATTCAGGGTGCATTTATTAAAATAATCCGAGCCTCATGAAGAACGAGAATTCATATAGAGCTCACCATAAAAGCCTTAGCGAAGTGATCAAACCAGCGAACGAGGGAGGATATGAATCGAAACGAACATTATGTGATCGGGATCGATTTTGGCACTGATTCTGTGCGGACTTTGATCGTGGATGCGGCCGATGGCTCAGAGGTCGCCACAGATGTACAATATTATCCGAGATGGAAACAGGGCAAATACTGTGATCCGAGCAAGAATCAGTTTCGTCAGCATCCATTGGACCATATTGAGTGTCTGGAAGCATCGGTTCGCAACGCGCTGGCTCGGGCGCCCAAGCAGGCAGCGCAGAAAGTTCGCGGACTCTCCATCGATACCACTGGCTCTACGCCTGCCCCAGTAGATCGCGCTGGCACCCCTTTGGCCTTGACCCCCGGTTTTGAAGACAATCCCAATGCCATGTTCATCCTCTGGAAGGACCATACCGCAGTGAGAGAAGCGGAGGAAATCAATCGATTGGCGAAAAGCTGGGGGGGCGAAGATTTCACGCAATATTCTGGTGGAGTCTATTCCTCCGAGTGGTTCTGGTCTAAAATCTTGCATGTGCTGAGAGAGGATGAACAGGTCCGGCGCGCTGCGTTCTCCTGGGTGGAGCATTGCGATTGGCTGCCTGCGTTGCTCACCGGCAATACCGATCCGTTACTGATCAAGCGGAGTCGTACTGCAGCCGGACATAAAGCCATGTGGCATGCCTCCTGGGACGGCCTCCCTTCAGAGCAATTTCTGGCCCGGCTCGATCCGTTGCTATCCGGACTGCGCGCCCGGCTTTATCGCGACACCTTTACTGGCGATATTCCAGTTGGCAAACTCTCCCCCGAATGGGCGCAACGGCTGGGCCTCTCCACCGAGGTGATTGTCGGCGTTGGCTCATTCGATGCCCATTTCGGTGCAATCGGTGCTGAGATTCAACCCCATCTGTTGGTTAAAGTCATGGGCACATCCACTTGCGATATGATGATCACGGAGCTCCCCAAAACTGGTGAACACCTGGTGAGGGGGATTTGCGGCCAGGTGGATGGATCGATCGTTCCCGGATACCTGGGCCTGGAAGCAGGCCAATCCGCTTTCGGCGACGTTTATGCCTGGTTCAAAGAGCTGCTCATGTGGCCGATACAAAATCTGCTCACCGATCTGCCTGCAGCCGAACGTCAAGCGATGATCAACAAGTTAGAGGAAACGATTATCCCGGAGCTTTCTTATGCGGCGGAAAAATTGCCGATCAGCGGCAACGGGATCCTGGCATTGGACTGGTTGAACGGCCGTCGCACACCAGATGCCAATCAGGCGCTCAGGGGCGCTATCACGGGACTGAATCTCGGCTCTAATGCCCCCCAGATTTTCCGCGCGCTGGTGGAGGCCACCGCCTTTGGCGCCAAACGGATCGTTGATCGGTTCATTGAAGAAGGCGTTGATATTCGAGGAGTGATCGCTGTGGGCGGAATCCCCAAAAAATCACCTTTTGTGATGCAGGTAACCGCCAATGTGCTCAATATGCCGATCAAGGTCATCGCCTCGGAACAGGCGGTCGCTTTGGGGACCGCGATGGCGGCTGCGACCGCGTGCGGATTATATCCCGATATCCCAGCCGCGCAACGCGCTATGGGAAGCGGCTTCGAGCGAGAATATCAGCCCAATCTCGCCCATGCAAAGCAGTATCAACAGCTCTATCAGAAATATCTCAAACTCTGCGACTGGATCGAGCATGAGTTCACCTTTGCTCCATGATACTGGCCAGTTGCCAGGAGATTTCAAATTGCGCCACCAGAAATGAGTATCCATTTTGTCAGTTCATTTTTCGAATTTCTCTGATGAACAGCAGGACGATCAATAGCAGCTTTTAGAGCAAAATAATTTCTGATAAGCGCCTGATCGATCGCAGCAGAACCGATCAGCGGATAGAATCATATTCTCGATCTTAAAACTATTGATTGCGCGATCATGGCGCAAACGATCCTGTTCCTCTGTTGATCGAATCTGAAATTCTAAATGAAGTTCTATTTTTAAGACGACCTCAGCAAACGCGAAAATACACCGAAACCATTTTTGCCTTTTGGATTTCGTGCCATTCGGTGTATTTCGGGGGCGAGGTGTTTTACTATTTAATTGTCATTTCTCATTTCAGCAAATGGGGTGATATTTGAGAGTCCCTTTCCGTGGAGTTCTTTTACTTGACCCAAAAATTCAGGACCCAGAGACGGAGCTGCCACGGAACTTATATTTGAAAAAAGTTCACCTTTTGATTTCGAGAATAATTCACCATTATTGCAATTGTCAGAAAGAACCTTAACAAGGGAGAACACGCATGGGATCAGCATTAGGATGGATTGATCTGACGGTTGTAGCTGGCTATTTTGTCATCATTCTGGGATTGGCGTGGTGGGTGATTCGCCAACGCCAGGAGACGACCACGGATTATTTTCTCGCTGGTCGCCATCTGGGCTGGTTCATTGTTGGGGCTTCTATTTTTGCCTCGAACATCGGTTCGGAACACCTGGTGGGGCTGGCTGGCTCGGGCGCAACGGACGGCGTTGCCATGGCGCATTATGAGCTCCATGCCTGGTGCCTATTGGTATTAGCCTGGGTGATGGTGCCGTTTTACATGCGGTCGAAAGTCTTCACAATGCCCGAATTTTTGGAACGACGGTTCTCGCCCACAGCCAGAACAGTCCTCTCCGTGATTTCATTGGTCGCTTATGTGCTGACCAAGATCGCGGTGGGTATTTTCGCTGGCGGCGTTGTGTTCAGCGTTTTGCTGCCAGATGTGAACTTCATGGGTCTGGATAGTTTCTGGGTTGGTTCGATTCTGGTGATCGTGCTGACCGGGATCTACACGATCCTTGGAGGGTTACGTGCAGTGGCATATACCGAAGCCCTCCAAACCATCATTTTGGTTTTCGGCTCAATGTTAGTCACCTTTTTTGGGTTGAAAGCCCTCGGTGGCTGGAGCGAGTTGCGCACAATTGCTGGTTCTGAGATGTTTAACCTGTGGAAACCGCTGGTCCCGGCAGGTTTGGAGGGCACCTGGGAGCCAGTTAAAGAATCCACGCGAATGGCCTGGTATTTTAATGATAACTATCCCTGGCTGGGGATGCTGTTCTGTGCCCCAATTATTGGACTCTGGTACTGGTGTACTGATCAATACATTGTTCAGCGTGCCCTCGGAGCACCGAATGAACGCGAAGCCCGGCGTGGCTCGATCTGGGCAGCCTACTTGAAACTGTTACCGGTGTTCATTTTCATTATCCCGGGAATCATTTGTTTTGCCCTGGCATATAGCGGCAAAATCGTTGAGATTCAGCAAGCCTTCTTCGATGCTTCTGGGAACCTATTGCGAGATCGTGCCCAGGAAGCTTTTCCCCTGCTTGTGGCGCATGTGCTGCCGGTCGGCGTTCGCGGGATTGTTGTGGCAGGCCTTTTAGCCGCGCTGATGAGTTCGCTGGCTGGCGTATTCAATGCCTCTTCGACGCTGTTCACGATGGACTTCTACTCGCGCTTGCGTCCACAGTCCACGCAGCACCACCTGGTCTGGGTCGGTCGCGTGGCCACCGCCGTGATGGTGCTCATCGGCCTGATGTGGATCCCTGTAATCCGCGGAGGGAAGGGTCTTTACGATTATCTTCAGGGGGTCCAGTCCTATCTGGCTCCACCGATCTTTGTGGTGTTCTTCTTCGGCGTCTTCATGAAACGGCTCAACGCCAAAGGATGCCTGGCCGCGCTCATCACTGGCTTCGTTCTGGGCCTGTTCCGATTGCTCGTCGATACCCCAGTCAAACTCATCGGCGGTTTCAAGTATGACTATGGCTCATTCCTCTGGATCGTCAATAATATCTACTTCCAATATTATAGCCTGTTGATCTTCATCATTTGCATTATCGTTATGGTAGCCGTCAGCTATTTGACGGAAGAGCCAGACTATAATAGACTCACAGGATTGACCTTTGCTACCATGACCGATGAACACCGACAGCAAACGCGCGAGAGCTGGAATTATAAAGACGTCATCTATTCAGGGATTGTATTGGCTTTGATCCTGGCGGCTTATCTATATTTTACTGGTTAATTCACGCCAAACCCTTTCAAAGGTGAACGCCATTTGAAAGGGTCCACCAAACAGAGGAGAGCATCGATGAAAAATATCAGGATCATCGTTTTTGTAATTGTTTCGATCACGTTGTCTATCATGCTTGTGGAATGCTCAAAGAAGGAAAAGTTTACAATGAAAATCGAAAAGCAGCTTTTTGGCCAGACCGAAGATGGGACGCCTGTCGATCTTTACACGCTAACCAATAACAACGGAATGCGCGTCCAAATTACCAATTATGGGGGCATTGTCACCTCGCTCTGGGTTCCGGACAAAAATGGCAACCTGGGCGACGTGGTATTGGGCTATGACCATCTGGATGGATATTTGAAAGCCAGCCCGTATTTCGGCTGCATTGTCGGCCGCTATGGCAACCGCATTGCCAAAGGCAAATTTACCTTGAATGACAAAACTTACCTTCTGGCGACCAATAATGGGCCAAACCATTTGCATGGCGGGGTGAAGGGCTTTGATAAGGTCGTTTGGCAGGCCCGACCCATTAAAAGCTCGGATGCTGTTGGCCTCGAACTCAGCTATTTGAGCCCCGACGGGGAAGAAGGCTATCCAGGCAATCTATCGGCAAAAGTGACCTACACTTTGACCAATGACAACGCGCTCCACATCGATTATGAGGCCACTACAGATCAGCCAACCATTTGCAATTTGACTCATCACAGTTATTTCAATCTCAAAGATGCTGGGGCCAGCCCAATTCTGGATCATGAGTTGATGCTGGACGCGGACTATTTCACCCCAGTGGACGAGACATTGATCCCAACTGGCGAATTGCGCCCAGTTGAGGGAACACCTTTCGATTTCAGACACCCCACCGCAATTGGCGCTCGAATCAATGCCGATGATCAGCAACTCAAATTCGGCTTGGGTTATGATCACAATTTTGTGCTCAACGGCACCATGGGGGAACTGAGAATGGTCGGGAAACTGAGCGAAGCGACTACTGGTCGCGTCATGGAAATTTGGACCACAGAGCCAGGCATTCAGTTCTACTCTGGCAATTTTCTCGATGGAAGCATTATTGGCAAAAACGGGACGGTTTATTACCATCGACATGGTCTCTGCCTGGAAACCCAACATTACCCAGATTCTCCCAATCATCTCAATTTTCCATCGACGGTCCTGAATCCTGGAGAAAAGTATCAGACGACCACCGTCTATCGATTCTCGATAGAAAAATAAAGCCCTCGATTTGAAGATGAAAAGCACTCAGAATTCATGAATAAATTTTATCGAACTATTGCTAGATCCATGGATTGACGAAAATCAGTCGTGGACCAGGTTTTAAAATGAGACATGAAATTTTAAAATGAATTCTTAGCTCAAAATGCCCACGAAACGCACCGAAATGCACCAAAAACGACTTACAATTTTTTATCTCAAGCCGTTCCATGCGTTGTTTCGTGGGCAAGAGCTTCCATCTTTGATTGCCATAGTTCATAATGAAACGATCGATCAGGGCGTTTCTAAAAGCGTCAGATCAAGCGTTCGCCGATCATTGGAGCCGAAGCTTTTGAGCGGAAACTAATGGAGACCCATTTTTTGTAGTTCAATTGAATCATTTTGGACCAAATGAATAAACTGATTTTTGAACCTATGAGTATTTGACTATACCCTGGATGGGTCTGTTCTTCAAAAATGGTCAGCCGCAGGTAGATTCTTTCCCCATGATTTGAAATTCAGGATGCGGAAACGGATCAAATGCAGAAAAATATTTGGCAGGGATCTGTCGGGAATTTCAGATAGCAATTTTTATTGAAGCGCTTCTCTCAGCGTAAAATATTCGCTGCTGAACCTCAGATGATCACTTTTGCCCTGATTGGGTTCGATGCATAAAATTCATTCTAAATGCTGATGCATTCGAATGAATGTTATGGGAGTCCATTCCCACCATAAAAACGTAACGCATATCTTGGAAGCTTAGCGCTCAAGATATGGCTTCTGTTGATTGATGAGTAAACCAAAATGGGAAAATTCTCATGATCAGGTTCATTCCGATAATTTTATCACTTCTCATTCTGTCACTTTCGGTCATTTCCTGTTCATCTTCGAAGAAGAGAGACTATCCTATCCAACCGGTGCCATTTACTGCGGTTCAAATTATCGATGATTTTTGGCAGCCTCGTATGGAAATCAATCGAACGGTCACCATTCCCCATGCTTTCAAGAAATGTGAGGAAACTGGGAGATTGGACAATTTTGCGATTGCTGCCGGGTTGAAATCGGGACAGCAGCAAGGGAGCTATCCATTTGACGATACCGATGTGTATAAAACGATAGAGGGAGCATCCTATTGTTTAATGTTGCGCCCGGATCCGCAGTTAGAGGCCTATTTGGACAGCGTCATCGCTCTGATCGCTGCGGCACAGGAGCCTGATGGATACCTTTACACGGCTCGAACCAACAAAGCGGAGCATCTCAAGAACTGGTATGGCGAGCAACGGTGGGAGAAACTTCGCGGCAGCCATGAGCTGTACAATCTCGGTCATCTATATGAAGCGGCCGTGGCTCATTTTCAAGCTACCGGCAAGCGCAATCTGCTGGAAGTTGCATTAAAGAGCGCCGAGCTGATCGATCGGACGTTTGGGTATGGCAAATTGCAGATGCCGCCGGGCCATCAGGTGATCGAAATGGGGTTGGTTAAACTCTATCGGGTTACTGGGGAGCAAAAATATCTGGATCTGGCCAAATTTTTTCTCGATGTTCGAGGCCGCCCGCTGGCTGGACGCGAGCTTTGGGGGGAATACAACCAGGATCATCAGCCAGTAACTGAGCAGCAGGAAGCGGTGGGCCATGCGGTTCGAGCGGCTTACATGTACGCTGGCATGGCAGACGTGGCCGCGCTCACTGGGGATGCCGGGTATGCGAGGGCGATCACTCGCCTCTGGGAAAATGTGGTTGGCAAAAAGCTCTATATTATCGGCGGCATTGGGGCAACAGGTGCAGGCGAAGCGTTCGGCAAAAATTATGAGCTTCCGAATATGAGCGCGTACAATGAAACCTGCGCCGCCATCGGCAATGTGTTCTGGAACCATCGGTTGTTCCTGCTGCGTGGTCAATCAAAATATATCGATGTGATGGAGCGTACGCTTTACAACGGCTTGATCTCGGGCGTCTCGCTGGACGGTAAATTATTCTTCTATCCCAATCCACTGGCTTCCGTTGGCCAGCACGCTCGAAGCCCCTGGTTCGGGTGCGCTTGCTGTCCCGGCAATATCACGAGATTCATGGCCTCGGTGCCAGGATATATTTATGCGCAGCGGGATCATGAGATCTACATCAATCTGTTCATCACCAATGAGGCGGCGATCAAATTAAAAAATCAGGTGATCAATATTCAACAGCAAACTCGCTATCCCTGGGACGGATCGATTAAAATCACGGTTCATCCCGAAATCGAAAACCAGAAATTTTCCGTTCTGATCCGGATTCCAGGCTGGGCTCAGAACCAGCCAGTCCCCAGCGATCTATACCGCTATCTGGATTTTCAGGATGAACCGGCGACTTTCAAACTAAATGGCGAGCTGATTTTCCCTCGTACCAAAAATGGCTACGCCGTTATCGCCCGAAAATGGCGCTCTGGGGATGTGATTGATGTGGCTTTCCCAATGCCGATCAGGAGGATCGTTGCTCATGACAGCGTAAAGGCAGATCAGGGGAGGGTGGCGTTACAGCGCGGCCCGATCGTTTATTGCGCTGAATGGCCAGATCAAGCAGATGGCCATGTTCTCAATCTGTTATTGCCTGATAGCTCGGCGCTATCCAGCGAGTTCCGGGCTGACTTGCTAAACGGAGTTCAAATTATCAAAGGGAAGGTCCTGGCTTATCGCGCTGGAGAAAATGGTTCATCGTTGATTAAAAATGAACAGGATTTCATGGCGATCCCCTATTATGCCTGGGCCCATCGCGGAAAAGGCGAGATGGCAGTCTGGTTGGCTCGGGAGGAATCGGCCGTGAAACCACTGGGGCGCCCTTCCCTGGCTTCTCAGAGCAAGGTCTCTGTTTCCTTCGGCCATCATCCCGAGGCCATTCATGATCAATTGGAACCGCAGAGCTCAAACGATCACGAAGTGCCATTCTTCCACTGGTGGGATCACAAGGGGACAGTAGAATGGGTTCAGTACGATTTCCCACAGACAGAGGAAGTTTCAACGGTCGAAGTTTATTGGTTCGACGATACTGGAACCGGGGAGTGCCGCGTGCCACTCTCTTGGAAGATCTTATACAGATTGGGAGACGAATGGAAGCCGGTCTATACTGAAGACACTTATGGCGTAGCAAAGGATCGATACAACAAGGTCGTATTCGAAACCGTGAGGACCTCTGCGCTGCGGCTGGAGATTCAATCCCAGCCTGGTTTCGCTGGGGGGATTTATGAGTGGGTTGTGCGGTGATTGCGACCTTAGCGAATCGGATGGTGCGCCTCTCCATGGCTTTAGCGCAAAGAACATGGTGACTCGATCGATTCTGAGCTATTTGAATCGCCCCATTCCCACAATTTTTTTGGCATAGCGGAAATTTTGAATTGTTGGAGAAACTCGATCAACGATCCAAACCAAGCCACTTTCTTTTCCAAAGAGACTGGGGAGATGCGTTCACTTCAGTTCACTCCGAACTCACCTCCGGCCTTCTCTCTTTGGAAGAGGGGGGTGGTCTTGCTCACGTTTGATGTTAGAAGTCACCGCACAGAAAAAGCCCTCTTCTCTTCTCAAGAGAAGGGGGGTTGGGGGATGAGTTCACTTCGGTCAACAAATAACTCACCCCCCGGCCCCCTCTCTTGGGAAGAGAGGGGGAGGTCTTGATCATGTCTGATGTTAGAGTCACCAAACAGAAAAAGCCCCGTCTCTTCTCAAGAGAAGGGGGTTTGGGGGATGAGTTCAGCGAAACACCTCTCCGAACTACCCCCAGCGCCGTTCTTTGACATAGATCATGAACCCATGATTCGCTTCAGAATTCGACTTTCACGATCCGAAACAAGCCCCCTTCTCTTCTCAAGAGAAGGGGGTTTGGGGGATGAGTTCACTTTAATTCACTACAAACTCACCCCTGGCCTTCTCTCTTTGGAAGAGAGGGCGAGGTCTTGCTCACGTCTGATGTTATAGTCACCAAACAGAAAAAACCCCCTTCTCTTGCCAAGAGAAAGGGTTTGTTTGGGGGATGAGTTCACTCCGGAATTTCGCCGTTCTCCCTTATCCCTTTGGGAAGTCAATTTAGTGAATGGCTTATTAACACAAAATGCTCGAACAGAGAGCATGAACCAAAAGACAAAAATTGATCTTTAAAGAGATTCTGATTATTTTGAACTGGTCGCTTCAAGCGATCGAATTATAAAAGTGAAGGAGCAAACATGATCAATTACGATAACCTTGAGGCCTGGTTCGTCACTGGGAGCCAGCACCTTTATGGCGAAGAGGCGCTCGAGCAGGTTGCAGAGGATTCGAAAAAGATCGCCCGTGCCTTGTCGGACTCAAAAAATATTCCCGTGAAAATCGTATATAAACCAGTGGTCAAAACCAGCGATGAAATTTATCAGTTATGCCAGGCGGCAAATTCTGCTGGGAATTGTATTGGCGTGATCGCCTGGATGCACACCTTTTCTCCAGCAAAGATGTGGATCGCGGGTTTGAAAGCACTGCACAAGCCGCTGCTTCATCTGCACACTCAATTTAATCGCGACATCCCCTGGGATGAAATTGACATGAATTTTATGAACCTCCACCAATCAGCCCATGGGGATCGCGAGTTTGGATTTATTTGCACCCGGCTGAACCTGGAACGCAAGGTAGTGGTGGGCCATTGGCAGGACGAAGAGGTCCAGGAGGAACTGGCTACCTGGTTGCGGGCTGCGGCAGCCTGGCAGGACGCTCAGGGCGCCAAAATTGCCCGTCTCGGCGACAATATGAGAGAAGTGGCCGTAACCGAAGGTGACAAGGTCGAAGCGCAGTGGCGGTTGGGTTATTCGGTGAATGGTTATGGCGTTGGGGAATTAGTGCAATACACAGCCAAAGTGACCGATCACGAAATCGACCAGCTCGTGGCCGAATATTTCGAACAATACCAGGTTTCAGCGCAAATGCGCAAACGAAAAAACTTTGATCATTCGGTCCGTGAGGCAGCGCGAATCGAACTGGGCTTGCGAGCGTTTCTCCGAGATGGCAATTTCAAAGCCTTTACAACTACCTTCGAGGACCTGCATGGCCTGGAGCAATTGCCTGGATTAGCCGTGCAGCGCCTCATGGCGGAGGGTTATGGCTTCGGCGCTGAAGGCGATTGGAAGACCGCAGCTTTGGTTCGCGCTATGAAGGTCATGGGCGCAGGTCTCAACGCCGGAACGTCTTTTATGGAGGACTACACCTATCACCTGGCGCCATCCGTCAACCAGATGAAAGTGCTGGGAGCTCACATGCTGGAAGTCTGTGCCTCAGTAGCCGATGGTCAGCCGTGGTTAGAGGTTCATCCGCTCTCCATCGGCGGCAAAGCAGACCCAGCACGATTGGTATTTAATGTGAAACCAGGAACCGCAATCAACGCGACGATTATCGACCTGGGTCATCGCTTTCGCATGATCGCCAACGAGATCGCGGTCATCCCCCCAGATTCGCCGCTTCCGAAGCTGCCAGTAGCGCGCGCAGTTTGGATCCCAAAGCCCAATCTGAAGGTCGCGGCCGCTGCATGGATCCTCGCTGGAGGAGCTCACCATACCAGTTTTAGCCAGGCGGTAAAAGCTGATCATCTCAGGGACTTTGCCAGTATGGCTGACATCGAATTTTTGATGATCGACGATGAAACACGGCTTTCGGAATTCAAAAAAGAGCTGAGGTGGAATGCGAGCTATTATGACACGCATAACAGCAAATGAGGTGCGCGGAGCTTATCACGCTGCATAGATGCAAGCGCCTTTGGCTTGTTTATGGGTGAAGCGGGGAATATACTTGGATTCTGGTTGAAGAGATCTTTTCGGTTAGCGCTGCCTTCGAATTTCTGTTAAAAAAAAGATTGAATTTGGAATTGGCAATGTGTATATTCCCGCAATTTGAATCTTATCCGATCATGTAACTATTTTTAAGCGACGGTTCTGTGACAATCGCTTGTTGCTGCACCGTTCCGTTAGATGATCTGTCTAAGCGGATTCTTTGCCGCAACCAATCATAATTTGGACACGGAATTGGAACTCACACGGAGATGGAGTTTAGATGAGGAATCTGTCAATTAATTTTTGCGGATAGATTTTCTTGGTCGAAATCTTTAATGTCAAATATGCGAACTTGGTTTTTAATTCATCAATCATCACATTGAGCTATCTGATTCTCAATTCATCAGGAATTCATTTGTGACACCGATGATCCAATTTTAAGAGTTGAATTCTTGCTGGTACGACACTGCCAATGCTGAAAGCCGGTGAGAGAAGCATATTTTTCCAGTGATTAGATCCCTGCATGGGGATCATCAAAAACCAGTCACATAATCAGCCGAGCGTACTGATAAGCGACCTGTTCAATATTTAGAAGATTTGAAATGATGAATTGAAGGAACAAATCAATTCTTTTTAGAGGCGATATCAAAAATATTGCCCAAGAGCGAAGGTTTTATTTTAACAACTGAGCCACTAAACACCTTTAAGTTCAAAACCAATGTGGGAGCATCTATGAGCCTAACCTTTTTTGATGTTGCGCTGTTTCTGCTATTCTTTCTGATCGTCGTTGGCATTGCCATGTACAAAAGCCGCAAAGAGGAAACTGGTGAGGACTTCTTTTTAGCCAGCCGTGGCTTGCTCTGGCCGTTTATTGGGCTATCATTGATCGCCGCCAATATATCTACCGAGCATTTTGTGGGAATGGCGGGTCAAGGGGCTGGCATTGCTGGAATGGCCATTGCCAGCTATGAATGGATGGCGGCGATCTGCTTGGTTATCGTGGGCATTTTCTTTTTGCCAAGATTTCTCAGTGCTGGCATTTTCACGATGCCTGAGTACCTCGAATACCGCTATAATTCGACCGCACGGGGATTAATGGCCTTCTACACCATGCTCATTTATGTGTTCGTGACGATCGCAGCAGTCATCTATTCTGGGGCCTTAGCCCTCAATACAATTTTTGATATGAAGCTGATCTACGCCGTTTGGATGATCGGTGGCATCGCAGCGCTTTACACCACCTGGGGTGGGCTGAAGGCGGTGGCCTGGGCAGATCTATTTCAAGGCTCGGCTCTGATTCTTGGCGGCGCAATCACCATGATCTTGGGATTTATTGCTGTGGGGGGTGTACCAAGCTTTTTCGAGCATAATGCCGCTAAACTCCACATGATCCTCCCCAAGGATCATCCTGTGCTACCATGGACCGCGTTGGTCATCGGACTGTGGATTCCCAATTTTTACTATTGGGGATTGAACCAATATATCACCCAGCGCACTTTGGCTGCCAAAACGCTGCGGCATGGGCAGATCGGAATTATTTTCGCCGCCTTCCTGAAATTGTTGATCCCATTTGTTATCATTTTTCCTGGTATCATGGCATTTCAGCTTTATGAGAGCGAACTCACTGCCCCTGGAGCAACAACGGACTCCGCATATCCGTTGTTGATCAGAAATCTGATCCCGTCTGGCATCAGGGGATTCATCTTTGCAGCGATTGCTGGCGCGGTCATCAGCTCCTTGGCTTCCATGCTGAATTCCGCTTCCTCCATTTTCACCATGGACCTATTCAAGCGCCATTGGAAAAAAGATGCATCTGGAAAAGATCTGGTCACGATGGGGCGAATCTCTACGGTCATTTTCGTGATTATTGGTTGCCTCATTGCCCCGAATTTGAACCATCCCAGCCTGAAAGGAATTTTCACGTATATCCAGGAGTTCCAGGGCTTCATTTCCCCCGGCATTTTGGCTGCCTTTGCCTTCGGTTTCATTTTCAAGCGCGCTCCAGCTTCAGCCGGTGTGACTGCGCTGATCCTTAATCCAATTGTCTACGGCATCCTGCTGATCTTCTTCGGCAGCTTGCCCATTTTCAATAAGCTGGGCATAACCCTCGGCCAAATTGCATTCCTGAATCGCATGGCCATTACCTTTGTAATCATCATCGTAGCGATGGCTGTGCTCACGGCCCTGTCTCCTCTCAATTCCCCGCGGGTCATGCCGGTCAGGAAAGAGTTCGATATGAAGCCGACACCCGCTGTGATATGGTTAGGAGCTGCTGTTATCGCCATTACTTTGATTCTCTATGGCATTTTCTGGTAATCCCATGAAGTCCAGATCAATCAAGAGCGATCCATCGCTCAATTGCAAATCCATTATCGATCCGAATAATCGACATCAACGGGCCGGCTCACAGCAGCAGCCAGAGAGGAAATTTATAGGAGGATAGTATGGATTTCGATTTTCAAAAATTGAAACCGATTTTCAAGGAAATCTATTGTACGCGGGATGATCTGGTGATCCAGGCCAAAGTCAAGCGCTTCGATCAGTTGATCGAAAAGTTCAAACAAATTTTTCATCAATCGGATCTGCATTTATTCAGCACTCCAGGGCGCACCGAGATCGGCGGCAACCATACCGATCATAATCACGGCCGTGTCCTGGCCGGAAGCGTCAATCTGGATTCCATTGCAGTTGCGGCAATCAACCAGTCCAATATGATAACCCTTCACTCCGAAGGATATCCTCAGCCTTTTTTGGTGAATTTAGACCAGCTTGATAAAATTGCCAGCGAAGCTGGAACCACCTCGGCGCTCATCCGGGGCATCGCTGCACGATTCAAACAATTGGGCTTTCATATCGGTGGTTTTAATGCATGGGTGGCAAGCGATGTTTTGCCCGGCTCCGGTCTGAGTTCCTCTGCATCCATCGAAGTGCTGATTGGGACCATCTTCAATGCGCTGTTCAATGGCAGCAAAGTACCTCCCCAAACCATCGCGCTTATCGGCCAATTTGCCGAGAACGAATATTTCGGCAAACCGTGCGGACTGATGGACCAAACCACCTGCGCTGTGGGCGGCATCATTACTATTGATTTTCAGAATCCCAAAGAGCCAGTGGTCCGAAAAGTTCATTTCGATTTCGCATCGCAGAGCTACAGTTTGCTGGTTGTGGATACCGGCGGGAATCATGCAGATTTAACTGACGAATATGCCGCGGTGACCAAAGAGATGAAAGCGGTGGCCCAGGCGCTGGGTGCTGATGTCTGCCGCCAGATCCGCTATCACGATCTGATCGCCAAAATCAATGAGATTCGGCCCCGGCTCGGCGATCGAGCGATTTTGCGCGCAATCCATTTTCTGGGAGATAACGCTCGGGTGCTGGAGCAGGTCTCTGCGCTGGAAAAGGGGGACTTCAAGCGCTTTTTGATGCTGGTCAATGAATCGGGTAATTCTTCGTTCAAATGGCTGCAAAATATTTACACCACTAAAAATGTCCGTGAGCAGGGCGTAGCACTGGCGCTGGCGGTGACCGAAAAATTTATCGCCGACCTTGGGGAGGGCGCCTGCCGCGTCCATGGCGGCGGATTTGCAGGAACCATTCAGGTATTTCTGCCTAATGCTGGGGTTACCGATTATATTCAGTTGATCGAATCTATCTTTGGAACTGGCAAAGCGCTGGTGCTGAGCATTCGCCCTCACGGTTCGCTTTATCTCAACAAGTTTCTTGATTAATGGCGCTCAGCAGTCCGTTCTGTTTTCCAGCGCGAGATCATATTTCGGCAAATGTGGAATAGAAGCTGATTCTTCGAATACCCTGACTGTAAAATAGGGCTGAGAAGATATGACGTCCGGTTGTTTCATGTTGAAAAATGCCAAAAACAGCCAGTATTGTCATGCCTGCCCACCAGCCGACGGACAGGCATGACACTGTTCTATCTGAGTCCGATTTTTGCAATAGAAATAATCATCACTCTAAATCTAAGCGGAAGCCTTCTATTAAATAAACCTATAAGAAAAAATCGAGAGCCCCACTGCTACTCAAAAATTCATTATTATGTGAGTTCCAATTCTGCTGCAGAATATCAAGGGACTCGGAAAAACGTTTCTTGCTCAGGTAGATCACTTGATATATTGGGAGGACGGTCACAGGATAATGGTTTAAAAATGCTTTCACCTGAAATCTAAGATGATTCTCACCAATCGCCACATCCATCAGTAAGAGCGAAGGCGAGACCGACCATATAGAAATATGCCAGAAGCGGCTTTTGCTTTATCAATTTCGCGTCATTCCGTGTATTTCGTGGGCGAACAATTTTCAACCCACACTCTCAGTTTTATTAATCAGGGTAAGATTTCATTCCTCGAGATTCAAGATCCAGATTCCATCGAAATTAATACCCCCCTGTTCCACGCTCCAAGCCAGTTCACTCCAATTTCATTAAAATAGTGCTCAACAAGGGCACTCTGCATTAGGGGGATGTTGATCTCGTTGCTTAATGTTTGATGATCAGATAGCTTTAGAGCAGGACCTTTTGTGGAGATCGTGGCATTCGCAACCTCAGAACTGTGCAGTCACGCGCTGATCATAATGATCATAAACCGGAAGAAATGGAGAATACACCCGCTCGGATGGCAGGAGCGGGATGAAACGAGATGTGGTGAGGCGAAATAAATAGAATATTAAAAAAGGGCACGAAGCTTGGGAGCAGAAAATCGTGCCCATAAGAATAGCAATAAAAAAGCCTCTAAATCTTGAAGACCTAGAGGTTGATTTTTGTGGCGCCTCCCAGAATCGAACTGGGGACACACGGATTTTCAGTCCGTTGCTCTACCGACTGAGCTAAAGCGCCATCATCAATTTTCGGCTGCTAAAGATAATACATTTTAGATTAAAAGTCAATATTTTTTTCAAAAATCCTGAGCACCTCATCCTATAATTTCCATAGCGGGATAGCAATTCCTACAGCTTGCTGAAACACATAGAGCCATAAATATCCACAAGCGAGTTGGCTGAGATGTTGCTTCCGATAGCAATCAATGATGATGGTTCTATTTCAAGATATGGGCGCATTAAACCTCTTTAAGCCTTATATCAAATGCAATTCAACTTTAGACTACGTCATTAGCTGATTTCCCATTTAAATCTGAAACCTGATGAACGAAAAAATTCTGTCGGCTTTTGATCAGGTTGGACACTGCGGCCAATATGCATTTTTCAAGATGGTTGAATCGTGTCATGAGGTCGCGAATTTCGGGACATCAATTCAACTTCTTTGGCATCAGAAGATCATAGGAATTCGATCAAGATTTATGGAATTAGGCAAAACGATTGAGAGTGCATATTGCAGCCCAAGGCCTCAAGGATCGCAGTTGAGCATTTTGAAATACTGGAGGGATGATTGGAATGAGGAACTATGTTCCCGTTTTCTGCTCTAAAGCAGCAATTGCCTGCATGATGTTGATGCTTTTGCTACCGGGAACTTCTCGGCCTTCTAATTCGATTTTCATGGCGCTAATGGCTTTGAAACAGGCGATATCTTCCTCATCGACGAAGATATATGGGGCAAGCCGGCGTTTCCCGGGTTTATAGTGCATGCCACCGACATTGATTTTATCGATAGTCAACCCAGACTGGGCCAATTCCAGCACGTCTTGCGGCGTTTCGACTAACAAGATAATACGCTCGCGTTGGACCTCATCATCTTGAACCAATTGAACCGTCTCTTTTCGAGTGAGGACGGAGACCTTCAAGGGATACGGTGCGCTGGCCTCCGTTCCCAAATAGATTTCCCGCTCCCAAGGTGATTCGGCTATTGCGTCATTGCAGAGCACAATCCGATCGGGCTTAAGCTGCAAACCCCATCCGACTACCACCTGGCCATGAATAAGACGATCGTCAATTCGAACTAAAACCAAAGGCATAACACTTCCACCGCTCACTCAGTTCCAATGGCAAATTTGGTAATTCCCCGGATGCCATCCTCTTTAATTATTTCTGCCAATTCTGAAATGCTGTAACGATCTCGTTTGGTAAAAAAAGATAGCAGCATGGACAAATTAACACCAGAGACCACTTCAACCTGCGGCAATTGTCGGGCCACGGCCACCGCTGAATTCCAGCAACTTCCTCCCATCAAACTCACCATGATAATTGTTCCCCCGGACCAGTTCCGTTCGACAAGGAGCCGCTTCAATTCTGCATTCAAACGCTGCATAGAAAGCGTAGCCGTGGAGAGGGCATAGGCATTATCAACCTCGCCCAAAATCGATGACGCAGCCTCCAAAAGCGCCTCCCCAATATTCCCATGCGTTAATATGATTCCGCCGATCATAACCATCCCAATTCGATGTCCTGATAGCTCAGACTATTCTGTGTCATAAAACAGATAATCTTTCAACGTGGTGCTCAGTTTGATCCGCTCCTTCAATTTCTCGTTGAATTCTCTTGCGGTATGTTGGCCATAAATTTTGAGCAGATGATTTTGAGCGATCACCTCGGCCAGCACAGTGATGTTCTTACCCGGGAAAATAGGTAGATTTACCACCGGGATCTGCACATCCAGATAGGTCGAATAATACTCCTCCAGCCCGGTACGATCATAATCCCGACCTTCCTCCCAATCTTCTAAGTGAATCTCCACCTCCACGCGCTTTTGAAAGCGGACCGCATGAACGCCGAAAATGCTACACACATCGATGATGCCAATACCGCGAATCTCCATGTGGTGCAGTAGCGCTTCGCTACAATAGCCGATCAAGATTCCCTCGGGATGGCGTTTTAAATAGACCACATCATCAGCCACCAGACGATGGCCTCGCTCCACAAGATCTAAAGCCACCTCGCTCTTGCCAATCCCGCTTCTGCCTGTAATGAGAACTCCTACGCCATAGACATCTACCAATGACCCATGAATCGTTTTGGTCGGAGCAAATTCCTTTTCCAAATAGCTGCTAAGCATCTGGATCACGTGGGTGGTGGAGTAGCTGCTCCGAAGTATTGTGATCTTTTTCTCATTGGCAATGGAGATAAAATCGTCAGGAGGCTGGTTATTTTCAGTTATGATGATACACGGAATATCGAACTCAAACACCTTTCTGAGACTGGCCTCTCGCTTGGTTTGGGTTAGGGTCTCCAAGAACGCCAGCTCTGTATTGCCAATGACTTGAACTCGCCTGAAGGTGAAAACGTCAACAAAGCCACTGAGCGCCAAACCAGGACGATGAACTTCCTTTTCTTTGATCTTTTTTTGGAAGCTAAAGCTATCATTCAAGATCGTCAGTTTAAGTCGATTGCGATTGTCCTCGTAAAGTTTTTCTACGGTCAATTCGTTTGTAGCCATGGCAACTTAACTATATTTCTGTGAATAGCAGCCAGTTTCTATCATCGGTCGCTGGCTGATAGTTGAAGGGCGATCAGGTTCTCGTCACCAGCATACCCAGCCAGCGACCGATCAATTTCGAAAAATGCGATCTAATGGTCCGATGGCGCCCTGGTTGCGGCTGCAACTGCCAAAACCAGGTGGCCAAGGGCCTTAGACCGCTGGTTTACTGTTTGCTGTGTATTGCTGAAACTTTTTCTCTTTATAACGCTTTAGTTTTCGCTCCATTTTCTGTACCGCCATGTCGATCGATTTATAAATATCATCCGATTTCTCTATCACTGTTAATACTTGCCCGTAAACGGTTAAATTTAGCTCTGCAATCTGAATGTCCTTCTGATAATCCAACACGATGTCACAACTGATGATCCCATCATAAAACTTCTCCAGACGGGATACTTCATTTTGAGCATATTCTTTAAGCCTTGGGGAAGACTTATAATGACGGGCGGTGAAATTGATTCTCATAGGAAGCCTCCTTAAGAATTAAGATTGAGTAAAATGATATCAGAAATGGATGATTTTAATCTCGATCAGCACGAGGATGGGCTAACCGATAAACCTCTTTAAGGCGCTCTGTTGAAACATGGGTGTAAATTTGGGTGGCGGCCAAGCTGGAGTGTCCCAACAGCTCTTTCACCGCCATCAGATCAGCGCCACCATCCAGCAAATGCGTCGCAAAAGAATGTCGCAGCGCATGCGGATAGGTCCCAGTTGCTGCAACCTGCTGCAAGTACTTTTTCACCCTTCGTTCAATACCACGACGCGATAGCGGATGTCCCTGCCGATTTAGGAATAAAGCGGTTACGGTTTTTAATAGAGTTTTTTGTTTAAATTGTTCTCTCACCTCCAAATAATTTTTTAAAGAGATTTTGGCCAACTCTCCCATCGGAACCAATCGCTGTTTATTGCGCTTGCCAACAACCCGGATCAGCCCATTGGCGAAATCCAGATCGGATAGTTTAAGATTAGCCAACTCGCGCAACCGAATGCCAGTTCCATAAAACAGTTCAATGATCGCTGCATCCCGGCAGCCCAAAGGGGTTTGAACATCTGGCAAAGCCAATGCTTGTTTGATCTGCTGATAATTCAGGGTCACTGGAATTTTCTTCATGGTCTTCAGTGAAAAGATCCCGCGAGCTGGGTTTTTAGAGATGATATGATGGCGGAACAAATAGCTGAAAAACGACTTCAGGCAGGCAATCTTGCGGTTAATACTACTTGCCTGGTATTTTTGTGATTTTAGATGAGCCAAAAACTGACGCAAAATCTGCCTGGTTATCTCATCGGGCGCGATGTCCAAGCCGAAACGCTGCTCCAAAAAACTGACAAACTGCCGCAGATCTATCCCATACCCGGTCAGCGTATCTTCTGAATAGCTGCGCTCGGTGCTCAATGAATGGAGAAACTGATCAACCACGCTATCCCAATTGGAAGCAATAGCGGAACTATTCACTGTCTGAGTGTTGTTCATACTTGGTCTTGCATTTTGGACAATAGAGATAATTTCCCTCTTTCTGAGTGTTGCGCTGTTCCAGGTAAGGGGATTTGCAATTCTGGCATTCCATAGCCACTGGCCGATACCAGGTAGCAAAATCACACTCAGGATAGCGACTGCACCCATAAAAAACCTTACCCTGGCGCGTCCTTCGTTCAACAATAGTGCCATAGCAGTTTTCCCTAGGACAACTGATTCCAATGGGAAAAGGCTTGATGTTTTTGCACGCGGGATAGCCAGAGCAGGCTAAAAATCGACCGAAACGGCCTTGTTTGACTACCATCGGTTTGCCACACTTGTCGCAAATTTCATCGGTTTGCGTCTGATCGACTTCAATCGGTCTGGTATAACGACATTCGGGATACCCGCTACAACCGATAAATTTGCCATTTCTTCCCCATCGGATCATCAACGGCTTGCCGCAGTCTGGGCAATGTTCCGCTGTGTCCTGCATCAGCGCCTCGCGAATGTCCTCCTTTTTAGAATTGACCTGCTCCAGGGCGCGGCTGAATGGACGATAAAAATCGTTCATCACCGTACGAAAATCCTTCTCCGCGGATTCGATCTTATCCAGCTCTGCCTCCATCTGGGCGGTGAATTTTACATTGAAAATCGATGGAAAATGCTGAATCAAGATGTCATTCACCGTAAATCCCAATTCGGTCGGCACTAATTGTCGACCGTTCTTTTCGACATATTTGCGCGCCAATAGCGTGCTGATGATGAGTGCATAGGTGCTGGGTCGCCCAATATCTAAGTTATCCAGTTCTTTTACCAGCGTGCTCTCTGTATAACGCGCTGGTGGCTTGGTGAAGTGCTGCTTTGGGAGGAGGTCGAGCAAGGTCAGGATCTCACCAACTCGCAATTGTTTCGGAATGAATTGCTGGTTGTCCTCCGGCTCTTCGGCTCCCTCGGGTTCCTTGCCATTCTCAACATAATCCTCATAAGCCTGCAGAAAGCCCCGAAATTTAATGACCGAACCGATGGTTCTGAATTGATAATCTGCTGTCACTTCGTTCTGAACCATAACGCCCGCATCGATATCGATCGTTGTCTGATCCAGCTTCGCATCGCTCATCTGGCAGGCGATGAAGCGGTTCCAAATTAACTCATATAGCTTATATTGCTCTGCGGTCAAGAACTTTTTAATTTTGCGGGGTTCTCGTTTCATAGAAGTGGGCCGAATCGCTTCGTGGGCATCCTGAGCGCCCGCTTTCGTCTTATAAATCCGAGGCTGCTGGGGCAAATATTCCAGGCCGTAAGCAGTGGCAATGTAATCTCTGGCGGCGGTGATGGCTTCATCTGCGATGCGGGTCGAATCGGTTCGCATATAGGTGATTAAACCAATGCTACCTTCTTCGCCCAGCTCAATCCCCTCGTAGAGCTGCTGAGCGATGAGCATAATTCGCTTCGAAGTGTAACCCAATCGTTTGGCGGCTTCTTGCTGAAGAGTACTGGTAGTAAATGGTGGGGCCGGCTTGCGACTTACCTCCTTTTTCGTGATCGCTTTGATGACAAAGACCTTGTTGCGAAGATCATCCACAATTCTCTGGGCAGTGGCCTGATCCTTAATATCGGCTTTTTTGTTCTTTATTTTGATCAGATTGGAGAAAAATGGTTCAGATCTATCTCCGCGAAGCTGGGCTGTGATCGTCCAATATTCCTGGGGTACAAATGCCAGGATTTCGCGCTCGCGTTCGACAATCAATCGCAAAGCAACCGATTGGACTCTGCCCGCGCTCAGACCGCGATAGATCGTCTGCCAAAGGATCGGGCTCACCTGATAGCCCACCAACCGATCCATCACGCGACGCGCCTTCTGTGCTTCCACCTTGTTGAGATCGATCGATTGCGAATTCTGGATGGCTGCCAATACAGCGCGCTCGGTGATCTCATTGAATAGGATCCGTTTGATCCGATCGTTCTTGCGCTTCAGTTCCTCGTAAATATGCCAGGCAATGGCTTCCCCCTCACGGTCCGGATCAGTAGCAATATAAACCTGATCGGCATTCTCAGCCGCTTTCTTCAATTCACCTAAGATTTTCCCCTTGCCCCGAATGGTTATATATTTCGGTTCAAAACCATCATCGATATTCACTCCCAACTGATTCTTTGGAAGATCTTTGATATGGCCAATGGAAGGCATGACTTCATAGTCCTTCCCGAGAAACTTTTTGATGGTTTTGGTCTTAGCAACGGATTCAACAATGACGAGAGATTGCGCCATAAACGGGAACACACATGGTCAATTAGTGAACTTGATTATTCTTATTGTAGACAAAAAATGAACCATCGATCAACGGATCTGTGGTAAAAACCAGGCTTGATACCAGTGCCTTGATCTCCGCAATCGAAATCCCTTGCCGGCCGTTCTTCAAGGTCTGGGTCAGGATCTGTTCGATTTCTTCGTCTCCGATGATATCTAATTCGCGCAGCTGGATCGGGGTATGATTGCCCGCTGGGGAAAGAGTGGGTTTGTCGAAACTGTGCCAGGAGCGATCGGCATAGTCCGAAAAACTCGACTCGCTGTCCACATTGGCATCAGCTTCTGAAGGCATCTTCTCGATCAGCCAGGAAAAAGCAGAATTGATCTCATTCTCCGTGTATCCTTGTTCAATCAACACCTGCGACAAATTCTCAATATGGCCAAATAGCGCATCGTCCAGGCTTGATTGCATTGCGTTGACAATATACGCCACAATTTCCAATACACGCTCACTCATTTTTCCTCACTCCTTCTGCTTCTTCAGGCTGATTCTCATCTCTTTTTGGGGCTTGCTTTAATATAGCATTATTTCTTTGAAAAGCAAGTGTTATTACAAACATTTAATGAGCAATGCAATCGAAATCACCCCAGCGCGTTCCGCCAGCTCGATACGTTCTCACCCAATTTGACTCTCCCCGGTCCTTACATTCCCCCCTGTTCTCACCAGTGACATTTCTAAACGCTCATACCGACCCCTTGCATCGTTCGGGCAGATCATTCCTTCGGTATTGATCTAATAATATCGAACAAAGTTTATGAGAATATAGACAACAAACCTGCAGAATGCAAGCGATTTTTTTTTATTTGTTCCAATAAAAAACAATACATCAAATAGCTTTTCGCAACGAAAATTTAACCTCTCAGGAAATTTTCGACTGCTAATACACCACAATCGCTTTCCGATGCCCAATGCTGATAGATTCACCGATTTGAAAAAGCCAGCCGTTTTTCCGCGTCGTGCTGAAAAGTTTCTACCCGCCAACCAAGCTTAGCGACCATGGCATTTTTTAAATTTTTTGCCGCTACCACACGGACAGGGGTCGTTCCGTCCCACTTTTGGTCCGACAACCACTGGCATTTTCTTGCCTTGAACTGCCTGTTGGGGCAGGGCCTGTCCCTCTGCTACAGGGGCAGCAGCGGCTGCACTCCTGAATCCCATCCCGGTGCTGGAATCATGCACTGCGCTCATCGCCCGAGGTCGACGACGTGGGATGAATTGTGATTCATCTCGAATTTGCGCCTTGAAGATCAATTCAACCACGCCTTCGTTGATGCGGGCTAACATGTCGGTAAAAGCCCGAAAACCTTCGCTCTTGTATTCGATCAACGGATCTTTCTGCCCATAAGCCCGTAGCCCGATTCCTTCTTTGAGCTGATCCATTTCGTATAAATGATCGCGCCATTCAATATCGATCTGCTGCAACATCACCAGCCGTTCCAGTTTTCGCATATTGGCTTTTCCGATAGAGCGTTCGCGAAGCGCGTAGTTGGCGCGAGCCTTCTCAATGATCTGCTCGATGAGCGCCTCTTTGGTCAGCCCAGGAGGAACCTCCGTCGCATCTCGATAAATTGGTCCGAGGAGAAAAAATCGCTGCAGGTCCTTGTTGAGACCCGGCCAATTCCAATCTTCGACATATTTCTGATCCCCGGTATGCATCTCCACCCGATCTTCAACGATCTGGTCGATCATATCCAGGATCACGTCTCTGAGGTTCTCCCCTTTCAGCGCATTGGATCGCATCTTATAGATGACTTCACGTTGCTGATTCATCACGTCATCATATTCGAGCAGATGCTTCCGAATATCAAAATTGTGCATCTCGACGCGCTTTTGGGCGCGCTCGATCGATCGGTTGATCATGGGGTGCTGAATCACCTCCCCATCCTGAACCCCCAGTCGATCCATCACCCCTGCAATCCGTTCCGAGCCAAACAGCCGCATCAGGTCATCCTCTAATGAGAGGTAGAATCGGGATGACCCAGGGTCACCCTGGCGGCCACTCCTGCCGCGCAGTTGCCGATCGATCCGGCGCGATTCGTGGCGCTCGGTGCCGATGATATGCAAGCCGCACGGGACGTCCGCCTCGCATTGGCTGATATCGAGATTTTCTGGAATCGGTCGACCATTGTCATCCACCAGATAGCAGCCACCATCGCAAAGAACAACCCCTTTGCCCAATTTGATGTCCGTCCCACGACCCGCCATATTCGTGGCAATTGTCACCATCCCTGGCTGCCCAGCCTTGGCAACAATCTGAGCTTCCTCTTTATGATACTTGGCATTCAATACCGAGTGCTTGATCCCTTTGCGCTTCAGCATTCGGCTCAACGTCTCCGACACTTCCACCGAAATTGTCCCGACCAGCACCGGTCGGTTTTTGCGATGCATTTCCTCGATCTCTGCAATTACCGCATTGTATTTCTCTCGCTTGGTGCGATAGATCTGATCGTTATAATCGATCCGGCGCACTGGCTCATTGGTCGGGATCACCACCACATCCAGCTTGTAGATCTGCCAGAACTCATGCGCCTCAGTCTCGGCCGTGCCAGTCATCCCGGCCAGCTTTTGATACAGCCGGAAAAAGTTCTGGAGCGTGATGGTGGCCAGGGTCTGGCTCTCGCGCTCGATCTTCACCCCCTCTTTGGCTTCTATCGCCTGATGCAACCCATCGCTGTACCGGCGTCCTGGCATCAAACGGCCAGTGAATTCATCGACGATCATCACCTTGCCATCGTCAGTGACCACATATTCCACATCTCGTTCGTACAACGAATAGGCCCGCAACAACTGGGAGATGTTATGGATGCGTTCACTCTTCTCGGCATATTCGCTCTGAACCCGGGACTTCGCTTCCTGCTTCGCGGCATCGTCCAGATTTGGGTCGTTGTCAATTTGTTCCAGCTCCGTCGCCAGGTCCGGCAATATAAACATGGACGGATCGTTTGGCGACAATGCCTCTCGACCCTTTTCGGTCAGGTCGATGACATGCGTTTTTTCGTCAATGGAGTAATACAGCTCCTCATCCAGTTCATGCAGCCTTTTATCCCGCAAATAATCCATCTCCACCCGATGGATCAGCTTCTTCGCCCCTGGCTCGTGAAGCACCTTCAACAGCCGCTTGTTTTTGGGAGCGCCGCGATTGGCCTGGAGCAATTTTTTCCCAGCCTCGTACTCATCGCCCTGCTCCAGCAATTGTTCAGCCTCACCAATAAGCTTGTTAACCAGATTGGTTTGGCTGCGGACCAATTGGGCAACCCGTGGCTTCACTTCATCGAAACGCTGCGTCGAATGCTCCACCGGGCCAGAAATGATCAGTGGCGTGCGGGCCTCATCGATCAGCACAGAATCCACTTCATCAATGATCGCATAATGATGGCTGCGCTGCACTACATCTTCCACCCGGATGGCCATATTATCGCGCAAATAATCGAACCCAAACTCGTTATTCGTGCCATAAGTAATGTCAGCATTATAGGCCTTTTGCCGCTGGGACGGGTTCATATCGTTGGTGATAAATGCGGACGCCAATCCGAGCGTCTCATAAATCTTCCCCATCCATTCGCAATCGCGCCGCGCCAAATAATCATTCACCGTAACCAGATGCGCCCCCTTTCCAACCAGCGCATTCAGATACAGCGGCATACTCGCCACCAGCGTTTTGCCCTCCCCGGTTGCCATCTCCGCTATCTTGCCCTCATGCAATACCACCGCACCGATCAATTGCACATCGAATGGTACCATATCCCAGGTAGTCGGAATATCGCTGACTGGCCAAGAATGCCCCACCAACCGACGACACGCCTCTTTAACCACAGCAAATGCCTCGGGCAAAATCTCAAGAAGCACTTCGTCTGTGGCTTCCTTCTCCTCTTTCTCTAATGCCTTGATCTCCTCTTTGATCCGATCGGTATCCACCGGTTCATCACTATCCACATCCTCGCGCAATCGCTGCTGCAAATCGTAGATCCGTGCCTGAATTTCCCCTACGCGATCCTGGATTCGTCGTTTGAATTCGATGGTTTTATATCGAAGCGCGTCATCCGACAATTCATGGAACTGTTGATAGTAGTCATTGATCTCGGCAACAATCGGTCTGATTCGCTTTATATCCCGCTCGTGTTTGCTGCCAAAGATGAGGGTCAATATCTTTTCCAGCATCGCTTCTCCCTACCAAAATCTCAAAACACTTCGCATAAAGTATAGCATTTATACTTACCAATATCCATAAAGTTCAGCTACTGGTTGGTTGTTTCGATCAAGCCACGCCCGCTTTTTCGGAGCCGATTGGTATTCCGCAACTCCATAAGCACTGCGTCCAAAATGCCGTTCACGAACTGGCCGCTCCTGGCCGTGCTGTATTTCTTAGCGATCTCGATCGCCTCATCAATACTCACCTTGGGTGGGATATCCTCAAAATAGAGGAACTCGCAGATCGCCAATCTGAGAATCAATTTATCCAGCGTCGCTATGCGATCAAAATCCCAGTTGATGGCCTTCTGCTTGATGATTTCATCCAGCTCATTGCGGTGAGCAACCGTAGTGGTAAACAACTGCTCTGCAAAAACCCTGACCGCTTCTGCATCGATCTCCCGCGCGATCACATCTTGCTTCACCTGCTCAACTGGGTTCTGAGACAGTTCAAACGCATAGAGGGCCTGAACTGCCAATTCTCGTGCGCGTCTTCGCGAACTCATAAACATTGGTCACCCTTGGTAATTTAGTGGATGAAGGTTAGCCAATTATACCCGCCATCATCGCCAGTGGTCACTATTTCAAAAAAACGACTCTGAATCCGCTTCGTAATTGGACCGATCGTGCCCGAGCCGATCACGATCTTATCCACCGATCTAATCGGTGATACTTCGGCGGCTGTGCCAGTAAAAAATAGCTCGTCAGCAATGTAAAGCATTTCGCGCGGGATCATCATTTCCTTTACCTCATAACCAAATTCCCGAGCAATCTTGAACACCGAATCCCGAGTAATCCCTGGCAAAATTGACGAGCTGATGGTTGGCGTAAATAGCTCATTGTTCCGAACCAGAAAAATATTTTCTCCACTTCCTTCACTCACAAAGCCCTGGCTGGATAACGCAATCCCCTCGGCATAATTGTCGATTTTAGCCTCCCATTTGATCAACTGGGAGTTCATGTAATTCGCCCCGGTCTTGGCGAGCGCCGGATGCGTATTGGGATGCATTCGACTCCAGGAAGACACCCGAACGTCCACCCCTTTGGTCAAAGCCTCCTCGCCAAGATAAGCACCCCAGTTCAAAACCGCAATGATCACCTCTACTGGACATGCTGAGGGATCAACGCCTAATGTATTGTAACCTCGAAAAACTAATGGTCGAATATAGGCGGATTTCAGTTGATTGACTTTGACAATATCAATGCAGGCTTGCTCTAACTCATCCATCGAAAACGGAATGTCCATGCGATAAATCTTGGCTGAATCGAAAAACCGTTTGATATGATCATGCAACCGAAAAATCGCTGAGCCTCGTTGCGTGTTGTAACACCTCATGCCCTCGAAAATTGACGTTCCATAATGTACACAATGCGACATCACATGAATCTTTGCATCCCACCAATCAACATACTTCCCATTGAACCATATCTTACCGCGTTCATCTTCTGGCTTCATAAAATGCTCCTTATGTTAGATTCATAATATGGGTTGGATTTATTATAATAGAGATTCTGAATGGCCATGGGATAACTTGCTGAAATACGATCGCCAATTTATGGGTTTTGGCATGATGGGAACGAATTGCCATGAGGATGATTTGGGAATCGGGAGAAAACATGAACCGAATCAGCTTGCTGCTGCTCGGAAATGAGAATTGTTTTTCAAAATAACGAGGATAAGACATAAGGATTGTCTTTAACAAATTGAGCACTCTGAACCAGTTTGTTCAAAGGAGCGACTCGGGCAAGTGGCGCTTGCCCGAATCGCTCCCTCTATGCTGGTTGCGTGTTATGCTTTGCCACGAAGCTTAATTTCTGCTTTGGATTTGAGACTCTCGACATACTGCTGAAACAGCGCGTTGGACTGCTCTTGCCTAAGACGAGCTTTAATGGCAAGTTTCACCTCTTCGAACGGCATCTTCTTGCTGGTTTTTCGCTCATCTAATCGGATGATATGAAAGCCCAATTGCGTCCGTACCAAATCGCTCACCTGCCCAACCTTCAAAGCAAATGCAGCGTCCTCAAAATTTTTGATCATATCCCCCCGCGAAAAGAACCCGATGTTGCCGCCCCTCAGCGCCGAAGCCGGATCTTCTGAATATTGTCGCGCCAATGTCTCAAAATCCTCCCCTCTGCGGATCCGCTCCAGCACCCGTTTTGCCTTGGCTTCCACCGATCTCACCTTCTCAGGATCAGCCGTCTCCGATACCTTGAACAATATATGATGCACCCTGATTTGTTCCGGTTGCATCAGCTCTTCCCCGTGCTCCTGATAATATTTCATCGCCTCTTCATCTGTAATATCCTTGATCTGTGAAGCGATCTGCTGCTCTAATAATTTCTGCACCGTCAGCTCTTGGGCGAGATTTGTCTGAAACTGCTCCAGTGTGAGATTGGATTGCTGCAACACCTCGAAAAACCGTTGTTCATTGGGGAATCTTCGCTTGATGCTGGCCAGCGCGAGCCTTACTTCATTGCTATCGGCCTTGACATCGAGCCGTTTGGCCTCCTGGGTCAACAACTTCAGCGAGATCATCCATTCCAGCGCATCATTCCACAGCATGGAATCGGATGCGAGATGCTGAAATTGATTCACATCTTTTCCCAATTGATTCAAAAATTGGCTGATCACATGATTGACATCGTCGTAATGAATCGCCTCCCCATTTACGATCGCCACGACTGTCGAGTCAGCAAAGCTTGCTTTTGCACGCTTTGTAGTATCTTTATCTTTTTTTGAACAGCTCAAAAGAAGCGCTACCAAACCGAATATCACAACAATTCTGATTCGACCCATTGATTCCTCTAATCAATACTTTGTTCTTAGATTATCCTTAATGCGACAGACTCATGTTTGTTCGAATTTGATTGCTAAAACCTCACCTGAGGTCTTTCACCCGCAGTTGTAATGTGGTTCGTCCCAGATGCGTATTTTCTTCGATCACATACGCCATGTCCAGATTGCTTGCCCCGGGCTCGATGCGATAGAGCAGATCGCCCAAATTAAAACCGATGGCATCCATGACGATACCATCCTGTCTTACTTTGAACTTCAAATGATTGTTCCCCACAATAGTGGGCGCGCCAACGACTTGCAGTTTTTGAGACAGAAATACCGGGCGCATATTTTGTGGGCCGAACGGTGCCAGCAGTTTGAGAAATTTGTAGAAATTGGCATTGATTTCGCTTAATCGAATTTCCCCATCGATTCGAAGCTTGGGGCAGAGCAAATCTTCATTAAGCTGCTTTAGCGAAATCTCATTGAAGCGCTGCCGAAACGCTTCGATTTTATCCCGAGCAATGGTCAAACCCGCAGCATATTTATGGCCCCCGAAACCGATGAGCAGGTCCTCACACTGTTTCAGCGCCATATAGATATCAAAGCCGGAGATGCTTCGCGCAGAACCTTTGCCGATATTGTCGTCCACAGAAATCATCACCGTCGGGCGATAATATTTTTCCACCAGCCGCGAGGCCACAATCCCGATCACTCCCGGGTGCCATCCTGGCTGATCAACGACCAGGCTGTAATAGCAGGATAAATCATAGTTCTTCTCGATAATCTGCTGGGCAGCCTTGAACGTTTCTTCATCGATATTCTTCCGCTGTCGGTTCTCGCTTTCAAACAGATTCGCGATCTCCAGCGCACGGTCATAGTTTTGAGTTGTAAAAAGCTCGATGGCACGCTCGGCATTGCCCATCCGTCCCACCGCGTTAATGCGCGGCGCAATGATAAATACGATCTGCCCCGTGCCGATCGGCTTATTCAATAACCCCGCGACTTGCAACAGCGCTTTCAGCCCCGGCCGACTGGTCTGATTGAGCCGTTTCAGTCCTTCTTTCACAAAGATCCGGTTTTCATCGACCAGTGGGACGATATCAGCCGCGCTGCCAATGGCAACCAGATCGACAAAATCCTCGATAATCGCCGCATCCAGATTCAGCGCGAGCACCAGCGCCTGGGCCAATTTGTATGCCACCCCAACGCCAGCCAGCTCATGGAACGGATAGTTCGATTCAGGACATTTTGGATTCAACATGGCATACGCCTGAGGCAAATGCTTTCCTGGCTCGTGATGATCGCTCACAATCACATCCATTTGCAACTGTTGTGCATATTCGATCTCTCGAACAGCAGTGACGCCGCAATCCACTGAAATGATGAGCCTGGTACCGAGCCGAGCCGCCTCTTCGATGCCAGCCATGGATATCCCATATCCCTCTTGAATGCGATGAGGGATATAAAAGTGAACATCGGCCCCTAATTGCTGCAAGAGCAAATAGAGCATAGATACCGCAGTGATGCCGTCAACATCGTAATCGCCATAGATCAGAATTCGCTCGCGTTGCCGTATCGCCTGAACGATCCGATCCACTGCTTTATTCATATCTTTCAGCAAAAATGGGTCATGCAGGTTGGTCAAATTGCCGCGGAAAAACAACCGGGCTTTCTCATAGCTATCAATTCCACGGCTCAACAGGATTTTCGAAAAGATAGGTGGGATATGAAGCTTCTGGGCAAACTGGTCTATTGTCTCTTGATCAATTTCATTTAGCAGAACCCATTTCAAATTCATGCAACCAACCTCGTCTTAAGCACCAAACCATGGGGCTTCATCAAACCAAAGCAAGTCATAAGCCGAATTCTGTCGAGGACGATCATTCATCTGGGATCCACCTCACGATGGACCTCAAGCGACCTACCCGAGAGTCAAACGAAGCGGGCCACTTCTCCTCTCCTATTTGGTCTTGCTCCGGACGGGGTTTACCATGCGTCCCCTGTTACCAGTGGACCGGTGGGCTCTTACCCCACCTTTTCACCCTTATCCCATCCACCAGCCGGCGGATAGGACGGTATCTTTTCTGTGGCACTTTCCGTAGGATCACTCCTCCCTCATGTTATGAGGCGTCCTGCCCTGTGGAGTTCGGACTTTCCTCATCCGCTATATAGCGGACGCGATCGTCTGCCTTACTTCGGAATGATGAAGCCAACTCTTCTGCGCTTCGATGATTTCCTCCTTCCTCAAGCAGCGTTTCGCGCATCTATGCCTAACGGTTTCTCCATTCTTTCATTGGTAATGACCAAAATACGACCGCAGACCTCGCAATTAATGATCCGATCCATCCTCCGCACTTCCACCACCGTTTGAGCGGGTATCGTGGCATAACAAGCATTGCAGGTATAATTGACTACCTCGGCCAGCGCCGTGCCGTTTCTCCCTTTTCGGATCCGCTCATAGCTGGCAAATATTCTCCGATCCAAATCCGCAACCAGCTCGTTCCTTTTTGCCTCCAACTGCACATGTTCTGCATTGGTCTCAGCCAGCCGTTGCTCAAGCTCTTGTTCTTTGTCGCTCAATAACCTGCTTACCTCAGCAACCTGCTGCTCTAAATTGCTCACCTCCCCAGCCAGGCGGTCAGATTTTTCCAGCAACTCGACCCCCCGTATCTCTGTTGCCTCAATCTGCTTCTCAAAATTCTCAATCTCTAAAGTAATCGCATCATATTCTTTGTTAGTCTTCACGCTATAAAGCTGTTCCTGATGTTTTTTCAGCTTATCCGTCAAGATGCGAAGCTCGAAATCAGCGTTGCGACTTTGCTTTTTTGTTTCCTCGAGCTCAGCGCGCGCGCGGGCTAAATCCCCTTGCAATTTTGAAAGCTTCTCCCTCAGCTCATTAACCAGCTCAGGAAGATTCCCTTTCATGGCGTCCAATTCCATTAGCCGCGTGTCTATTTCTTGAAGCTTTACCAGCTTGTAAAGTTCCATTCTGTTTTTTGCCTCCGTAAGCAAATTTTTGGTGAAGCTACATTGTCACGCCGATCCATCTGATTTTCTCATTATCTCGATGGGCTATCATCTATTGCTAATCAATGCCCCCATTGCGCTCTTGCTTAAAATCCTCATTCAGCTAAACCAGCCTGATCTGTTTCAGGTACCTGATCGACAAATCATTTGCTCCATCGGAAATTCTCAGCAATAGCGATAACATAACATCTCATCTAAAAAAAAGTGTACCAGGTTAACAACTCTCTGGTACACTCTCATCACAGACCACGTTTTTTCTGCCAACAATCCATTTGGCGACATAAATTGCTTATCGCATCACAGGCCTTTCTACTTGAAGATGAGGGCAACTTTCGATGATTGTATCTTATTGTCTTTGTCATGGTAATTCAACTGATTTTAAAATTTATCGCTCAAATATACAAAACTCACTGCAAAGATGCAAGCTAAAATTTCAATTTGAACCATCTGGCAATTTCAGATTCGCATTTACGATTTTAAACCATCGACCAACAGAAATCTCGTGCTGCGGTTTGAATTCAAAAAGTCCTTGCTTTTTTCAATAATTATTGTTATTGTTACCGCGCTGGGATTATTATTCAAAAGCTACCAAAATGGCGTGAAATTGCATCGCGCCGTTGCAAGGGCACCTCGAACGTTCGACTGAATCATTGCTTAAATTTCTCAAATAAATTGGCAAGGCGCATCAATGGCATCGCGCTGCGTCTGGCCGCTGAATTGAGTGTTGGATATGAGCGATCTATCGAATATGGAGCCAATTCCATTTCACAATAAAATATTTTTTTGCGATATTATTGGATATTCAAAGTTAGAGCCCATCAACCAATACGAATGTCATGCCCAACTCACACGCATTATCCGAAGCTGTTTGGATAAGCTGAACGCGCGACTGATCGAGGACGTGATCGCGTTGCCGACTGGGGATGGTCTCATTTTAAATTACATCAAGCCAGAACCGGACATTCATCTCAAAACCGCTTTGGCCGTATTAGAAATTCTGGCCAAATACAACAAATCCACCTATTGGCCGATCAAACTTCGCATTGGACTGAATACCAATGTCGACTCCATCGTGCTGGATGTAAACAATAAAAAGAATATCGTTGGTCGAGGGATCAATTTAGCCGAGCGCATCACCAGCCTGGGCGCCCATGGCAAAATACTCATGCACAAACGCGTATTTGAAGACTTAAACAACTACAAAAAATATGACGGCAAGATGATTTTCCTCGGAGATTTCACCGTCAAACATAATGTGGTGGTCCCGATTTACCAATACATCGACCCGGAATGCGACTTTTTAGATAACACCCCGTTAGAGCGGATCGAAGCGACTCCCTCCACACTTACCCTCAGCGATATCCGCAAAAGTCGCGTTAAGGAGAACATTCTCAGCATCAAGTTGAATGCGTATGATCATGATTATTTCGATGACCTCCACGATTATCTCGAGGAGTTTTTGGACAATCAGCAACTGTTCCAGAACACCAAGATCGCAGTGAATTGGATCGCCAATGAACTGCTCGATAATGTCTTCAAGCATGGCAATCTCCAGCCCGAAGACACCGTTTTGCTGAAATTGGATCGCGTCAAAAACGGCATTTTGATCTCCACCGAACAGCCAGATCGTCCCGAATTTCGGACCAGAAACATCACCCGATATTCAGAAGACCATTTCCTCACCATGCTGACCAAGAAGGGGATCAGCATTAATGTGCTGCACGCCAACGATCGCATGACCATTTCATGCATGCTGCCCACTGAGTTTAAACTCAAGGAGCTCCACATGCTCGATGTGGACCAAGCACCGGAGGTTCAGCCAAAATTGGACGCATTGCTCGATATCGCAACCCAGCAAACCCATGAGTATAGTCTCACCATCAGCTATACCATGCTGGAGAATCGAATCTGCCTCATCAAACTGAAAGATAAAATTTATCAGAACGAGGTGACTCAATTCAAAGAACTGATCGATAAGTTCCTGGCCGCCAAAACTATCGATTTCATTGTCGATCTCTCAGACCTGGTCTATATTTGTTCTGCGGGGATCGCCAATTTCATCAATTGCTACCGCACCGTCCGTCGCGAAGGTGGCACGATTATCTATGTGAACCCCAATGAAAAAATCCAGGAGGTCTTCAGTATCTGCCGTTTAGACCAAATCCTTCAGATCACTCGGACCGTCGCCGACGCGCTCGCTTATTTCAAGATGTTTTATTCATGAAGCGTTTTTCATCGCAAATAGCCAGGTAGTTTGGGCGATAATCCATCGCGATCCCTGAAGGAGGCGCTATTTTGCCGAAATGATCATGCATCATCAAATCTCATTATCTGATTAACGCTCACATCGGTTTCGAGAACGATTGCTCATGCCGAAATAATTTGGATTGTTCATGTGATATTGATCTAACCAAGAGGGAATGATGAAACAACGCACACCTTTTCCGCCAGTTTTTTGGATCGCTAATCTGATCGAGGTCTTAGAACGGTTTGCCTACTACGGCATCTATGTGGGATTCGGTATTTATATGACCACTGTGCTCAAATTCGAAGCCTCGCGGCTGGGAACGATTCAGAGCATCTTCTTGTTTTTTTCCTATGTGATCCCTGTGATCTCTGGCAGCTTTGCCGATCGATTCGGCTTCAAGAAGATCTTGATCGTCTCTTACCTTGCCTATTTGCCTTCGATCTTATTGCTGATCGTTTTGAAATCCTATTCTGGCGTCCTGCTGACCATGTTGACCATTGCGCTGGCCGCCGGGATTTTCAAGCCATTGATCTCTGGAACAGTGCGAAGCGTGACCGACAAAACCAATAAGACGCTGGGCTTCGGCATCTTCTACGCGATGGTCAATATCGGCGCCTCTTTCGGTCCCATCATCGCAGGTAAGCTGCGGGTGCTTTCTTGGAACTATGCTTTTCTGGCCGCTGCCAGCGGGGTCCTTCTCATGTTGTTCATCACTATCTTCTTCTATAAAGAGCCGGCTCGGCAAATCGAAGGCGCTACCCTGAAAGCAAAACTAAACGACCTGATTATCGCTTTATCCAATATAAAATTCGCCATATTCCTGACGATCATCGGGCTGTTTTTCTGGTTACCGCTGTGGGCTTTCTTTAACCTCTGCCCCCTTTACGTCGATACAACCATCGATACTGCCCAATTATATGTAACTATCAAAAGCGTATTGGGTAGCTCGGTCGCCAACTTCATCTCCCGCGTTGATGAACACGGCGCACGAAGAATTCTTGGCGAGACAATATCGCATACTGGCTATATCATCATGATCTTTCAGGTCATCGTATCGCGAATTGCTGAACGGTTCAGAGCGCTACCGACCTTCTCCACTGGGCTCTTTATCGCCGCTATCGGGATGCTGTTGATTGGCAGCGCCAAGGTGATCAATCCTAATTTGGTTTTCGCTGGCATTTTCCTTTTCGCGATCGGCGAAATGACCGCATCCCCGCGAATTCAAGAATACATCACCTGGATCGCGCCAAAAGAACAGGCCGGGCTTTACATGGGCTCGAACTTCTTGCCCATCGCAGTCGGCGGTGCTCTCAGCGGCTACCTATATACCTCATGGTTATATTCGAAATTCAGCGCCATAAATCATCCAGAATATGTCTGGTTCATTCTCGCGGGAAATTTCGTGTTGGGGATTTTCGTACTGTTACTATTCACCAAAAGGCTGGGAGAGTTCAAAGAATTGGAACAATAGTTAGCGGACAAATCTTTCAGTGCGGCACTTGAAATAAAATCTTGTCATCCCGATCGAGGCTTATCTCTGGCCACTAATTGGAACATACCGCATTCTTTAAAGGGAAGGCTTGAAAAATCGTAGGCCGCAGACGAATCTCCCAAATCAATCGAACAACAAAACAATGCCTCACTCGTGTGCTTATCCAGCTATATTTCGAGTGAGGCATTACATCATCTCGATCGTTTAATTTTTTAAGCCGATCTTTTTTATCGGCTGAATGCGTTTTTGAATGAAATTGTCTTTCTGGGACAATTTCTTTCTCTCCGAAATTTAGGATCCTTACAAGCAGCTTTCAATTCACATCCATCCGCATTTTTGGTTTCAATTCCCGCTGCTCAATCTTCAATTCATCTTTTAGAATATTGGATGATTCGCGCTCCACGGGCCGCGGTACTTTCGGCTTTGCCGGGGGACGGTTATCTTGTTGATCGATCCAAAGCGTCAGCTTTTCGATCACATGTTGGGCATCAATAATAGCGCCACTATCATTGGCGATGATTCCATCTAAAATCCTTGGAATTTTCCGGAAATATGGGAGGAAGCCGTTGTTGATCTTGATCTTTTTGGTTAACAGTTCCTCAACGAACTCCCCAATGAACAATGTGAATTCTTCGAATTTTTGGTTGGAAAACATTTGAGCCGAATTCTGGAGTGCCATGCATGCATTCTTAATGTTCCGAAATACCTTCTCATCGAAACTGTCTTCTTCGAGCTTTTTGATTGATTCTTTCAAAATATGCAGGTCACCTTTGATCTCATCGAGGAAAATTTGATCGAACACCTTCTGCGGTTTCACAGCCGAAATTGGCTCTTCAAACTCGGGCACAATTTTCTCTGGTGGAGGCAATGTAATGCTTGGAGTCTCCTTAATGTCAAATAGCGGCATTGAGGAAGCAGCTGATGCGGAGGGAGCGCTCGGCTTCGCTTCTGCTGGCGCAGCGACCCGCGCAACCTGCCGATCCGGCCGATCAGATTGCAGCCCAGTGGCGATCAAAAGCACTTTGATTTTCCCCTTGGCGTTCGCATCGATCCTCGCTCCCCAGATAAGCTTGGCATCCGGGGCTAATTTTTTTGCAATAGAGACAATAATATTTTTCGCATCTCGAATCGACATTGTCTCATCGCCCGTAATGTGAATCAGCGCGCTCTGCGCCCCGGTGATATTCACGTCCAACAACGGATTTTCGATCGCGCGCGCCACCGCTTCTTCGGCTTTATTCTCAGACTCGCTCTCTCCAATGCCGATCATAGCGGTGCTACCGTCCTTCATCACGGACCGAACATCGGAAAAGTCGAGATTAATAAGCCCTTTCTCGGTTACCAATTCGGTGATGCCTTTAACCGCATTGACCAGCACCTCATCTGCCACTTTGAACGCCGCGTTCAATGGCAAATCAGGGACAATGTCGAACAGCTTATCATTTTGAACAACGATGACCGTATCAGAGTTAGCTCGTAACCGCTCCAGTCCCAACATTGCGTTCTGCTTTCGCGCATTCCCCTCTTCGGTGAATGGCAAGGTCACAACCGAGATCGTAAGCGCGTCTAAACTCTTAGCAATCTCTGCGATAACCGGGGCAGAGCCCGTTCCAGTGCCCCCGCCAAGACCACAGGTCACAAACACCATATCGCTGCCCTCAAGACACTTCTTGATCTCCTCTGCGTCTTCTCGGGCTGCGTCCTCCCCAATTTGAGGATTGCTCCCAGAACCCAGTCCATTTGAGATATTTTTGCCAATCAAAATCTTGTTATCTGCCTTAGTATGCAAAAGCGACTGAGCATCTGTATTAATAGCGATTGTCTCCACGCCATTAATCCCAACTTCATTGAGGCGAGTCACCGTATTATTACCAGCCCCACCAGTTCCAACGACTCGAATCACCGTACGGTGCGATCTCAAAATCTGCTCGAGTTCTTCATCTTTCGCTTTCAAGGTCGACTCCTTGCTTGATAATTGGTCCAATTTTCCTTCTAACATTTTTTTTTCACCATGAAATTGATTATTTCGCCAGTTACAGATGATATATTACTGGCAATCCAATCCAAATGAGAAAAGTTATTTGTTTGATATTTAAAATCACACCCTGAAAGATCCAATCGTGTCTTCTCCGCTTAAGTATCCATTTGACGATCGCTATGACTTGACTGCCCGGGTCGATGAGCCGGTAGACTTGCCCGCTGCGGTGGTGCCCCCCAATTCTCATGAAGAAATTTTGAAGAGAATATAGCAGGGGAAAAGAAAACACTTTGATTTAGCGCCTTGCAGCCCATATCCTTATGCTCCCATTTGAGGCTCATTAAATCGTCTGGAGCTTTATTTACAACACTACCAAGTGAAAGTCCAGAACAGATGTTATAGTGGCTTTGGGAATTAATTTTTCGGCAAGCGTTTCATGGTCAAATTGCTGAAATCATCCAAGGTTGCTACAATCTTGTCAAGCGAATGAAGTTGTCCCTCATCTCTTCCATCGCATTGCTTTAGCAAAGTAACGCCGTCTTCTATTGCTTGGATTATTGACGAAGGCAATTTGATGATATGTTGATTCGCGAAGATACTGATCGTTTCGATCAGCTCTGGTAAACGATCCGCCTTGTCGATGCCAAATTTTCGGGCCAGGCGCTTGAGCGAAGAACTCGCCAATTCAATATCTTCCAGGGCCGCCTGGATTTTCTCCTGACTTTTCAACTGCTTCAAAGCCGCAAACAAAACCTTGAAATACCAATCTGCTTCTTGCTGAAATAGAGGTATCAGTGCATCGTCACGACTATGATCCAATGCTTTATCGCGCTGTGAATTTGAACCAACAACAAAAGGTGACTGCTCGACATCATTCCGTGAGGATAGTTTGGCATTCGCGGACACATCAGCATCGTGATAATCACGTAAAACCGCCTCAGATTTCTCGCAGACTACCTGATTGGACCGCGTCCCGCGAAACTTCAAACTGTTCTCGAATCCAATATGTTCTTGAGCCGACGATCCGATTGGATCTAGTTCAATATTATAACTCAATTTCAGAATGACTTCATCATCATCCAATTCTGGTTGTGCAGCAGGACGGAGAGAGGTGCTCGAATTAAAATGAAGGCTCGAAAATACTGAGTTGCTGCTGTTTGAGGGGGTACTTCTTTTTGACCCATTTCCGGTCTGAGACAACGAAGTATTTATCTCAAAACGCTCCCGTATATCCTGAAACCGATTCGATGGTGCTTCTACTTGCTCATCGAGTGCAAGGCTGGTCGTTTCCGAATTTTCCAATTCCATCAGGAATTGGTCACAGCGAGAGAAAAACCGCTCTCGTTCCTTCGATTCGTCAATCGGATCCGTTTGCCGACCGATCAACCCCATAGCTGTATCGATAATGTCCACCATACATTGATCCGCCGGCTTCAACTTTTCTAGGGCAGTATGCAGCAACTGTACGAGACGCGCCGCAATAGCTCCGATTTGCTCATCCCCATAATTTTCTGCCAACTGCTGGAGTTGAGCAAAACGTGCTTCAATCGACCGCATCAACATAAAATCGGCATCGAAAGTGATGTTCATCCGCAATTCTGCGATCAATTGTAACAGGCGACCTAATTGCTGCTGAAAACCGCTATTCTCACTGTTAATGCTCGTGGAAGCTTTGGTTGGCGAGCTCTTATGGTCCCACTTTGCTATGATCGGATGGACATCTCCGTTGGCCTGAAGCACAATATCGGAACTCTGCAACGCGTTTGAGCTGGCTGCTGATTTATTTCCGCCATTCGAATTTTTAATTAATTCAGCCAGCTTCGATTTGATCTCCAAATAAGCGATTAATGTGCTTCGGCCCTTTTCATTTTCCACAAGACTCTGATGCAATCCCTTCAAAAAATCAAAGGCAATCTTATCAATCGTTGCCCTTACCTGCGATGGCGAGATGGTTTTGAAATCGTACTGCGATAGTATCTGTTTGAGGTCGTCTAAAAGTTTTTCGAAACCCTTGATGCTCGCAACCTCCTGCAATGCATGAAGCGGCATCTTTACAGTGGTCAAATAATCAATAAAGCGAGCAAGGATTGGGATGACAGTTACATGCGGTGTGTTCGTTAATCGGAGGGGGTTGTCCAAATATCGTTTTGCACGATGAAAAAAATAGCTCTTCGTCTGGAAAAATTGGTTGATCAAATTGTTGTGAAATTCACTCTCAATTGCAGTTGTTGTAAGATCATTCATGTCTGCCCTTTGCAAATGAGATAAGACGATTACTGAAATCAATTCAGTAATCGTCTATCATAATCATCTGATATTTTCTCGTTACCATTAATATCATAAAATCCCGGTCTGTTGTTGAAATTTCTCATAGAGCTTCAAGATTGCCGGAACATACGATCTGGTCTCTTCCCAAAGAATCGACCAATCGGTTTTATGATTTCGATTTTTGATCCAAAGTGCCGCTCGTCGTTCGCCGCCATTATATGCCGCCAACCCACCATCAATCTCATACTGATGGACTAGATTTGACAGATAGCGACATCCAAGCCGGATATTGATGATTGGATCGAACAACACTTTTTCTGCCGATGTCCAGGGGATCCCTTCCTCGCGAGCTAATTGCTGACCGGTCTGTGGCATGATCTGCATCAAGCCCATTGCACCTTTCGGCGAAACCACATCGTGCCTCCAGGTCAATGCGCTCTCGTGCGTAATAGTCGCGCAAATCAGGTCTACATTTAAGTTAGAATATTTCAAACTCATCTTATAAATTTCATCGGCAATTTCATATTTCTGCTCTGCACTCATTTGATTATTGTACTGCTCGATAATCTTGATGATCCGCTGCACCTCGTATTGGCGCTTACTGTCCAAATTCATCGTTGATCGCAGATCGGACATCGATTTTTCAATATGATTGATTTTTTCCTTGGCCTCTTCTACTGTGAAATACTTATAGGAAAAGCTGGCGGTTGTGATAAAAACAATCAGGATTGTTGAAACCAATATAATTGATTTTATCGGTTGCTTGTTTTTGTATTTGGTCTTCATGGCAATATCCTCCATGTCATTCATCGATTTTTACCCAACCCTGCCCTAATATAAGCCAGATAGATTAACATAGTGTGGTGATCATCACAATATCGTCAAATCGTATTATTTCGTCTGGCTATCGCTTTTACGGATGTATGGCTACAAATTTAGCGCCAAATGGCCTTTCAACGCTCATTTTTTAATTTTGTTCTCTGGATCTCGAAAAATATCTTCTGCGAAAATTCCATTGGCACAATCCAATGGAAGCTGTGTTGCATATTTCAGCCTATCAGGATCTACATTCTGCCAGCCCTGTGTCTTTATAAATCATTGATTAAGTGGCATAAGCAGGCCGTATATTACATCATGGATTGGGGAGTTTAAAAGCGGCTTAATTGCGGATTTATTTGTCTGTCTTGTCAAAGATCGATCGTTATTTTTTGATTCTAGATGTGGCATTAGAAAAATTTGCTTTCAGTTTTGATGGCTCATCATCGGCGAAAAGACCAATATTTGGTCAACACTGATGCAATTGTTTCGATCTGAGTCAATACATCAGCATTTTAAGAACAACTCGAAATAAATCGAGCATCTATTAATTGGTTCTGCGGATAGCCACTCATCCACTTGCAATGAACAATTCTCACTAAGTATTCGCGTTGGAATCGCTTTTTTCACCCAGAACCCTCCAACCTGCCTGGAAGGTCGTTCGGGTAGGAGGATCAATGAGACCAATATCGTAATCGAAACGATTCCAATTTAGCATATTGCGCAATGCACGCTCACCTTCAAGCGAACCAACCGTCACATGAATGACCTCACCAGCTTTAAAAGTGATTGTGCCATGATCCTGGCCATTAGTCACCTTTAAAGATCCATTAAATTTCTTCTGGCATTTGCGCTGAACTATATCTTTGAGAGACAAATTGATCAACCGAGTCTCGCAATGCTCAGTATTTCCATTCAGCGCTTTTGCAATGGCATCTTTCAGATCATTAATCTCAAATGGCTTTTCGATATACGACATCGTTGAGTTATTATTGACGATCTCTTGGACATCCATTCGTCGCCAGGCGCTCATTACAATCACTTTCATGTCAGGGTAATGCTGCTTTACGTAATTCAATAATCCTAAACCATCCCTCCCTGGCATTCGGATGTCAGAAATCAGCAAATCAAAATTATGCCGTTCCAGCATCTTGATCGCAGCATCACCAGAATTAACGCATACAATCTCATATCCCTGGTTATCTTTTCTGAGACTTCTCGAAATGCTCCACGTTAAATCTTCTTCGTCATCGGCAATCAATATTTTCTTGGAGGCATAGGTCATAATTTTACCCTTTTATGAATCCACTGTGCTTATCCGAATTACAAGTTGCTTTGCGCAAATGTTATGCCACGGCCCAGCAGGAAGAGATTCTCGCTGCGTTACTTTATTGCATGAAATTATGAGCCAATATTCTTTTTATTTCTATGAAATTACCAGCCACGCTAATTTTGATTGCCCAGTCGCTCTCGAATTGTGCTACGGCGAACATGAATTTTTTGGTCGGCCAGCTTACATTTTTTGTGATCGATTTCTTACCAAATTTGATTAAATTCACTTCAGTTTTCGGCCGATTTGTTCTGAATTATCCGTGCTACGATGGGCTTCAGCCATCTTTTCGATATGGCCGTCCAAAACAGTCAAATGGTCAATTAGCATAATGATGCGAGGGAAGCGAGAGCGAGCAAAATTAGAGGTCAATATCGAAAATTTGAACGCTGGCGAAAACAGCCACACTTTTCTTTAGCGGAAAATCATTGCCAGTAAGCTGGTCGGATAAGAAGAATGAATCACTTCATTGCCGAAACATAGGATAAAGCTTGAGCTAATAGAAGTTGAGTGCCGATAGTGCTGATGCTGCATTGCACCAAAAAAATCGGACGCCCCGCACCATTCATCCCCATCATTCTGGCATCATGAATAATGCGATTGGCGTCCGAAATAATTATGTTCGCAGCCCCAATCAGAAGCTTTGATTGAGTTGTGCTACCCAAAAGACTGATAAACGATCAAGCAATGCCATATTGCTTCAGTTTTTCGCGCAAAGTAGAACGCGAAATATTTAGCACACGGGCAGCCTTCGATTTATTCCCGTCAAATTTTTGAAGCGTCTCGATAATATGCTTCCGTTCCATATCCTGTAACGAGACAGCTTCGTCCGACAGAACTACAGGAGCGATTATCTTAGGCTCTTTCGGCGGAGCTGATCGCAATTCGATCGGAAGATGTTCGACATCGATGATGTTTTTCTGGCATAAGATGGATGCGCGCTCCATAACATTCTTTAATTCGCGAACATTTCCCGGCCAATCATAACTGAGCAGGAGCTTTTCTGCTTCTTCAGTAAATCCGATGATGTTCTTGGAGAATTCATTATTGTTTTGTTCAATAAAAAGCTTGGCCATGGGAATGATATCTTCAACTCGCTCGCGCAATGGTGGCAAATTGATCACCATGACCTTCAGACGGTAGTATAGGTCTTCGCGGAACGTGCCATTGTCGACACATTCCTTCAAATCCTGATTTGTAGCAGCGATGATCCGCACATCGATTTTGATGTCCGTCGTTCCACCGATCCGACGAAAGCTCTGCGTTTCCAACACACGAAGCAATTTTGGTTGGAGTGACAATTTCATGCTGGAAATCTCATCAAGAAACAGAGTGCCGCCGTGTGCAAGTTCGAAAACACCTTTCTTCATCGCCTTGGCATCGGTAAAAGCGCCCTTCTCATAGCCAAATAATTCGCTTTCCATGAGATTTTCAGGGATGGCGCTGCAATTAATGGCGATCAATGGCTTATCAGCTCGTGAACTTAGCTTGTGAATCGCTTTTGAAACCAATTCTTTCCCCGTCCCGCTTTCCCCCTGGATCAAAACTGATGTTTTGGGGGTTCGGGCAACCACGCGAATCAGTTCTTTTACGCTTCGAATTTTAGGACTATTGCCAAAGATCGCAATGTCGGGATATTGGCGCTGTTCATTAAGCTTCAGTTGCGATACTTCTCGTTTGAGCCGATGGACATCAAGCGCCTTTTTGACAACCACTCGGAGTTCTTCGTGGTCAAATCCTTTCATCAAATAATCATAAGCGCCAAGCTTCATTGCATCCACGGCGGAAGCCACCGAGCCATGCGCCGTAATCATGATAACCAACAGGTCTGGATCGATCTCCAGCGCCTTGGCTAATACCTGCATGCCATCCATGGCTGGAAGGCGAATGTCCAATAGCATTAAATCAAAAATCTCTTTCTTCAAAATTTCAATTGCCTCTTCTCCTGAGGATGCGGTTTTTACCTCGTATCCCACTTTGGAGAGACATTTGGAATAACCTAACGTTAAATCTTCTTCATCATCAACAATCAGTATTCGCTCATTCATTTAACTCTACTCCTCCGTCGGCAATAATAATGTAAACGTCGTGCCCTCCCCAACCTTGCTATCTACTCGTATATCTCCCCCATGTTCTTCAATGATACGATAAACGATCGATAACCCTAAACCGGTTCCCTGTGGTTTAGTGGTAAAAAATGGGTCGAAAATAATATTCAATTGATCGGGCTTGATACCAACCCCGGTATCCCGCACCGCAACTTCCACATAGCGACCTGGCTTATTCGCGTTGATAAAACTTCTTTTTCTCCGATCGCGGGTATAAATTACTGTCTCAACCGTGCGGGCAGTGACCTCCAGGACTCCCCCTTGCGGCATTGCGTCAATAGCATTGATATACAAATTAATAAACACCTGCTGGATCTGATGAAAATCTACATAAACTGGGACCAAATTCGGATCGAAATTTTTTTGATACTTTAAGTTGCTCTTTTTGAGACGGTCGTCTAATAAGATATCGACATCTTTGATAATCTCGCTGAGCTGGTATTTTTTTCGAACCGGCTCTCGAGGCTTCGCATACGAAAATAGCGCGCGAAGCAGATCATCCAGGCGATTCACCTGTTTGATGATCCGCGCTAAATACTCCTGACGAAAATCGTTTTTATCTAACTCTTCCTCGAGGGTTTGCGCCATGGTTTTTATCCCCGCTAATGGATTGCGGACTTCATGGGCTATCCCTGACGCCAGCACTCCTAAGGACGCCAGTCGATCCATCCGCACCACCTCGATCTGCATTTGTTTGATCTGGGAAATGTCCCGAAAAGAGATAATCGTACCAACTTTCAAATTATGATTGTCGATCCTCGGGGTGACGGTATAACCGACAAACACCTTTTTACCATCCTTGCGGGTTAATTCCATCTCGCGATTCAATAGAGAGTGCTCCTGCGAAATGACATCCGGCAATAGTTTGCGGCTTTCTTCTACTGGCAAAATTTCGTCGATATATTTCCCTACGACCTCATCATTTTTGTAGCCGAGCACCTCCTCTGCTCCGTTGTTAAAAGACGTGATCCGTCGCTCCAGATCCAGAGTGATCAGCCCAGCCCCCATACTTTGGATGATGCTCTCATTGAAGTTCTTCAATTCGGTAATTTCTTGTTCTAATTTCTTACGCTGGGTAATATCGCGAGCAATCCCGACGACCCCAACCACTTCTCCCTTTTCAAAGATAGGGTTGATATTCATGGATAAATAAAGAGGATTGCCGGTTTGGCAGATCATCCGAATCTCAAAAATACGCGCTTTGCCCTGGATGGTCATATTGAAGTTATTCCTTGCCTCCACACGATCTTCTGGGGCGACCATATCAAAAAAGCTGCGCCCGATCCAGTCCTCACGCGCAAAACCAGCCAGGGTGCTCAAGCGACGATTAATAAAAATGAAATCCCCTCTTAAATTGAGCGTATAGATCAAATCATTGGCGTTTTCAATGAGATCCTGATACTTATATTCGGTGCGTCGGATCTTTTGCTCCAGCTCTTTGTTCTTTTGCCGCACCTGATGCAGGATGAATACATTATCGATCACATTCATCAATTCCCGATGGCCGAAAGGCTTTATTAAAAACGCTGCCAATCCCATCTCAAATAAAGCTGTGCGATCGATGTCGTATTCTGTTTGGGCCGTAATCATAATCACCGGTGTATCGGCCAAATGTTTATAGCGCTGGCTGGTGACCAATCGGTTGAACAACTCCACCCCATTCATCCCTGGCATCATGTAATCTAGGAGGATCAGATCGGGCTTATATTTTAAAATAAAGTCCAGTCCCTCCTGGCCATTGGAGGCGGAAATAAAATTGTAACCCGCCGAGACGATGATTTTCCTTCCAATCTCAATCATGTCTGGATCATCGTCAATCAGCAAAATGGTCTTTTTATTATGGGATTTTGAGCTGAATGTCATTGGCGCAATAGTTTGACTGCTGCGATAGATATGGTCGCTAATAAAGTTTTCCAGATCGGTCAAACTCTTTCGATCTTTCAGCGCGAACAGTTGATTGGATTTTTGCGGCACCAGCATAAAATCCCTCACTTTCAATGATTACAGTCGTCCTTATTTCAACCGAAACAGAAAATATTGGTGTCATTTCCCCCATCAGCATCGGTCAAATTTCTTGTCAAATTGTCGATATGATACTTCGCTGCCGGAAAAGGCAAATCTGTTGGAATTAGAGAAGAAGGGACTGGTTATCAGGTTCAGAAATGATGCTCCGACCGTCACAATCTTTTTATCGTTCTCAGAGAACCCACCAAAAACCCGCGCCATACTGCAACTTTTTCTATCCCCTTGTTCCCCATCACATAAATCTTTCCTGATCAGATCAATTAAACGATTTCACCTTGTTCATTCAACACAGCATCCTCTTGGAGAGGCATTTCATTTGCTTTCTTTGGAATTGAAAAGGTGAAGGTAGACCCCTCACCAAGCTTGCTCTCCACCCAAATGGAACCCTCGTGCAATTCAATAATTTCTTTGACTAAAGACAATCCTAAACCAGAGCCGGTGATTTCCTGCACATGCTCGTTATCAGTCACTCGGTAAAATTTATCAAAAATCCTGTTGAGCGATTTCTCTGGGATTCCATAGCCCCGATCGATCACCCTTACCAATTGTTCGTCCTCTTTATCTTGCACCTCGATGATAATCGGTCTCCCCTCAGGACTATATTTCACCGCATTACTGAAGAGGTTTAAAATCACCTCTCCCATCATCTCGCGATCCACCCAAACCGTATCAAGGTCCTCGGGAATATTTAACGTCACCTTCATTCCTTTGCGCTCTGCCAGATACATATTCATTTCCAGCACGCTCTCGATGATATGCCCCATTTGGACCGGGGTCTTATGCATCTGACTCTTGCCCGATTCTATTCGCGAAATATCCAAAAATTTATTGATGAGATCGCCAAGCCGATTGGATTCCTTTAATATGATTTCAGCATATTCCTTGGACTGCTCTGGCGTTAGACCTTCGTCAAGCAAAAGTTCGCTAAAACCAGCAATGGATGTGAGCGGCGAACGTAATTCATGCGCCACCATCGACACCAGTTCCGTCTTCATCCGATCGATTTCTTTTTCTTTGGTGATATCTCGAAAAATTGTCACAATCCCGATTAGATTGTTATCCGCGTCAATCACGCGAGCGGCTTTGGCTTGAACCACAATCTGCTTCTTTTTATTATAAAGCTTGATCGTTAATTCGACCTTGCTATCATTCGTATTCTCGCCAGTTCTGATCTTATTCACCAGCGATAATAAATTTTGCTCATAAATGACCTTTTCGACTGGTTGATCCAAAATCTCAGCTTCACTCAACCCTAACCATGATTGCGCCACCGCATTGACCACTAATACCTTATTATCAGGCCCGGTTACAATGACGCCATCAGCGATATTCTTGAGGATCGTTTTGGTCTTATTCTTTTCATTGATGATCTGGTTGAGGTTCATGTTATTGAGCCGGCGCAACTCGGTGGTCATAAAATTGATGATTTTGGCCAATCTCCCCCATTCATCATCGCCTTCAACTGGAACCTTGTGGTTAAAATTGCCTCGCGCAATCTCAGTAGCACTTCTGGTGAACTGTTTTATCGGTTCGTCAATCCGCTTTGCAATCGTAATAGAACCCAAAGCTGTTAAGACGACTGTCAATAAAGATAGCAGAGAAAAAAATAAGAGCAACGTCTTTTGATCGACAACATTAACCAAGAGGCTGAGCTTGACCATAAAGACGCCGCAAATCAGCAGTGGCAATACCGATACGACCAGAATGATGAGAAATATTTTTCGTGAGAATGAATGTTTCTCTAAGATTTTTACTGCCATAATAACAGTTCCTTTAAAAATCACTACGAGCGCAATCGAACAATTATTCCAAAACAACACGATTCCGGCCAGCTTTTTTCGCGAGATAGAGTCGCTGGTCAGCCATTTTCACCAATTCATCCGGGTTCATTGCATCGTCTGGAAAAGTTGCCACTCCCATGCTGATCGTCAGTTTTCCGTTAGGCTGAGTTTCCTCATAATTGAACTTCTGGTGTTCGACTAGATTTTTGATCTTATTGGCCACAATGCCCGCAGCTTGCTTATCGGTCTCTGCCAAAATCAGGGCGAATTCTTCACCACCATAACGCGCTGCGATATCGATCTTTCGGATATTGTTCCGAAGTAAATCGGCAATCGTCTTCAACACTTGATCCCCTGCCGGATGCCCATGTGTATCATTGTAGTTCTTAAAATAATCGATGTCGATCATCGCAATCGAGACGTGAGAATTGTGGCGCTTGGCCCGGGTAATCTCCTGGTTCAACTGTTCTTTAAAATAGCGATAATTATATAGCTCGGTCAAGCCATCGGTGATGGCCAATTGAATCAATTTGCTCTGGGCGATCTCCAGCTCCTTGATTTTGAGCTCCAATTCGTCGTGCAGATACTTGATGCGGAGCAACGATTTGACGCGCGCTAACAGTTCCAATTTATTAAACGGCTTGCTGATAAAATCATCCGCCCCAGCCTCAATTCCTTTTACTTTATCATCAACCTCGTTGAGCGCGGTCACCATGATGATCGGGATGAATCGGGTGCTTTCAATACTTTTCAATCGTCGACAAACCTGAAAACCATTCATCTTCGGCATCATCACATCCAGCAAAATTAAATCGGGACGCTCCTCATCGATCCGTTGCAGCGCTTCAATCCCATCGTTTGCCAAAATCACCTGGTAACCAACAGATTCTAAATAGGTCTTTTGTAATTTTCGATTCAATGGAATATCATCAACCACCAAAATTTTCGACTGCTCTGGTTTTTTGTTCATCATACCTCTCATTCTCCACTAAGTTGTCGTTCCATAGATGCAAATTGACCCGTCCCCTCATCTCTTTCGAAAAATCAGAGCCATTCATTGCTTTGTCTAGATCATTGAGTCAGTCCTCAGTTCAATTTGTCGACCAATAATTTCATCGCAAGTATGCCGTTCACTCGGCAATCTTTTTGTCCGCGATCCAGATTCCAGCGCCCCGAAACTATCATACAATTATTTAACCCGTTTCGCTTGAAAAAATATTCGAACGATTCAATTCATGTTCGTCTGGGATTGGCGTGTGAATCGATTCATCGCCCAATGCTGGCTGTTCCTCGTTTTGAATCTGCATAAAGGCAGCAGCAATTGGAGCAAATGAGAGCGTCTATCGCCAAACTTTCGTCCCCAGGCTAATGCGGTTTATATCGAAGGTCTGGTTGCTTAACGGCTCTGGCTTCATCCAGCCGGCCAACTGGTGTCGTATACGGAGCGTTCCTGACACGATCGGGATCAGTTTCTGCTTCTTGTGCAATCTTAATCAGGCAATCCGCAAATTGGTCCAGTGTTTCTTTGGATTCGGTTTCAGTTGGCTCAATCATAATCGCTTCGCGCACAATGAGTGGAAAATAAATGGTAGGCGCATGAAATCCAAAATCTAATAGTCGTTTCGCCATATCGGCAGTGGAAACGCCCTTATCCTTCTGTCGCGAGCCAGATAGCACAAATTCATGCATAGCTGGCCCCGGATATGGCAATTCAAAGTGGCCGGATAACAATTTCATCAGGTAATTTGCGTTAATGATGGCGTTTTGGCTGACCCGTTTCAAGCCCTCAGCGCCCAACATCCTGATATATGTGTAGGCCCGAATCATTACTGCAAAATTGCCATAAAACGAATGGATCCTACCGATCGATTTGGGATAGTCGTCTTTCAGGTGATATTGGGTCCCGTGCTTAACAATTCGCGGAACTGGCAGGAATTCGACCAGCTTTTCTGATACCCCAACAGGGCCTGCGCCTGGCCCACCACCTCCGTGGGGGGTTGAAAACGTCTTATGCAGATTGAAGTGCAGCACATCAACACCGACATCCCCTGGCCGAACAATGCCCAGAAGCGCATTGAGATTGGCACCGTCCATATATAATAATGCGCCAACCTCATTTAAAAGCCTGTTCACTTCCGGAAGCTGTCTTTCAAAAAGGCCTAATGTGTTAGGATTGGTGAGCATCAACGCGGCGGTTCTGTCATTCAGATGGCGCTTCAAATCATCCAAATCAATCAACCCTCGATCATTCGATTTTATTTTGACGGCGTTATATCCTGAGATCGTTACGCTGGCAGGATTTGTGCCATGAGCGGAATCTGGGATCAGGATATTTTCGCGCGGATCGCCTAAATTTTCATGATATGCTCGGATCAGCATCAAGCCAGTCAGCTCTCCATGAGCGCCAGCGGCTGGTTGCAGTGTCACAGCTTTCATGCCAGCGATCTCACATAAAAATTCCGATAACTCATACATCAAAGCCAGCGCTCCCTGGGTGAGCGTTTGATGTTGCATCGGATGCAAGTCCTTGAGGCAAGAGCTGCTCACAACCTGCTCATTTATTTTTGGATTGTATTTCATGGTGCAGGAACCAAGCGGGTAGAAACCTTTATCAATGTGATGATTCATCGTTGAGAGGGTGATAAAGTGGCGAACCACTTCGTTCTCACTCACTTCCGGCAGACGTGCGGGTTGCTGGCGCAAGAATTTCTGAGGGATCATTTCGGACAATTTCTTTTCGGGTACAGTGGCCGAACCCAATGAGAATCCTCGTCTATTTTCGACACTCAGTTCAAATAACAATTTTGCCATTCACATGCTCCAATCTGATTACCGAACCTTCGGTTTTTAACATGAATGCTTTTTTAAAAGCATTCCAAATCATCTACTATTTCTTTCAAAACGAAGGTTAAAATACAATTTAATTTATAAATAGTCAAGCATTTTTTCAAAAAACATTATTAAAGTACATTAACAAAAGTCATTCCATTACTTCAAATTTTACAAACAAAAAAAGATGATGGACTGGAATTTTTCGCTTGCATAATAACAAAAAACCATCTATATTTGGCCTGTCATGAACTCCAAACGCGATAACAACCCGGTTTAGCATCAGGAGGAATAAAATATGAGTTCAGTAAATGCTGCAAAGCGCGAGGGGATAGGATTCAGAAATGATGTATCGGATTTTCAATTTGTACCCAATGCCGATGTGATTTCGTTGGAGACTATGGTCCACATGTTGGTGACCAAAGGAGTTTGTACTGCCGAAGAATTGTTTATATTGGAAGGTCGCGTTCAAGATCTCAACCACAGAAGTCATGCAACAAATGTTGTATCCATCCAGAACCAGTATAATCGGGGCAGATTTTCGGGTTTAAAAAAAGCGATGAGCAAGCATCGCTGGACGCGGCGACTCGGTACATTTCTATTTGGCTGGAAATGGAAAAAAGTTAAAAAGAGCTGAGAATTGAGTTATGTGTTGAGGCAGTTGATTAAGCAAAAGGTTTCTGAACGCACCAAATTGCGCGATTAGAAACCTTTTATTTTATTGGATAAGGAACTTCCCTTCTTTGCTAACGTGAAAAATTCTGACCAAATTTAGAAGAGACAGAATGAGAAATTTTAGACGATGTATATATGGATTTTCCCTGAGCCTGGTGTTGATTGTTGGCTCATTCGCCCAAAATTTACCAGAGCGAACAGTTCCAGCTCAGGCGGTAAATGATTTCGCTCAGGTTATCCCCGCATCATTTAAGAATCAAATTGAATCGATCTGCAATGAAGTCTGGCAAAAAACCAATACCGCCATTGTGGTCGTTACCATTGAAACGTTAGGAGGTCAAAATTTAGAGGAGTACGTGAATCGACTCTATGAAGCCTGGGGGATTGGTAAGCGTGGAGAGGACAAGGGCGTGCTTATTTTTAATGCGATTGAAGATCGTAAAATCCGTATTGAGACAGGCTATGGCGTAGAAGGGATTCTACCTGATGGCAAGGTGGGGCAGATAATTGATGATTATATGATCCCCCAGTTGCGTGAGGGCAACTATGGTCAGGCCTATTTAAATGCCGTGATCATCATTGCGCAGATCATTGCAGCAGATGCTGGAGTCGAATTAACAGGCGAAGTGAATTCATTAAGCCCAGTGTCGGATGATGCTCCCGAACAACGGATCGGGGGGATATTTACGATTCTGTTCATCATTTTTCTGATCTTGGTTACACGCGGTCGAATCTTGCCCTGGTTGATCATAGGCTCGATGTCTGGCGGCCGAGGCAGCCGCGATGATTGGGGAGGTTTCGGCGGTCGTGGCGGTGGTTTCGGAGGTGGTTTCGGCGGTTTTGGTGGAGGTATGAGTGGCGGCGGCGGTGCCAGCCGAAGTTATTAGTGATTTGGAATCAAGAATAGAGTTTTATCAGAATCAAATTGTACACAGAGTGGAAAAATTCAATGGCTAAAATTCCTAAAAACCCAGAACAAATCTTCTCAGAGCTTATAAACGATTATCAAAATATTTTTGGCGAGCAAATAATCGCTATTATTCTTTATGGCAGCGCGGCGCGAGGAGAATATGTCTATAAAAAATCTGACATCAATTTTCTAATCGTGCTCACTGATTTGGGGATTCAAAAACTTCGATTAGCTTTGCCGGTCGTTTCAAAATGGAAAAAGCGAAATGTGAGCACACCCTTGATTCTCACCCAAGAATATATCCACTCCGCGCTGGATGTGTTCCCACTTGAGTTTTTGACTATGAAACTGCATCATCGGGTGATCTACGGTGCCGATATTTTGGCAGCGATTGAAATCAATCGGGAACATCTCCGATTGCAGTGCGAGCGAGAATTGCGCGGTAAATTGCTCTATTTGCGGGAGGGATTTCTAAATAGTAACGGTCGAGCTGCGATGATCAAGCGACTGATCAGCCAATCCTTGACAGCCTTTGCCTCTATTTTTACTGGGATGCTTCATTTGAAAAACATCACTGTGCCGAATTCACGGCGAGAACTCTTTCGCCAGGCTGCTGAGATATTCAATCTCGATGCGCGGCTCTTTGAAGAACTTTTAGACCAAAAATATCAAAAATTGAATCGCATCCAGTTATGTGATCTAATGGATAACTATATTTTGCAAATAGTGAAATTAATCAATGTCGTGGATCAATCATAATATCGGAGAGGAGCGTAATGGAAGGTCAGAGACGATTCGGATTTGCTGGCATGGCCGGCATTGGTTGTCTGGTTATTGTTATCTTGCTGGCGCTATTTATTCTATTGCCGAGCTTTTTTTCTTACAATAAGCTAGTAAATTTGGATGAGAGCGTTAATGGGGCATGGTCTGAAGTGGAGAATTTGTACCAACGTCGCATGGACCTCATTCCCAATTTAGTGGAGACCGTCAAAGGTTATGCTAAATTCGAGCGGGAGACGCTGGAAGCAGTGATCCAAGCCAGAGCGAATGCAACGCGACCTAATATAAGCACCAGCGAACTGGTGAATAATCCTGCCTTGCAGCAGCAATTTATCCAGGCTCAAGAAAATTTGGGCCAGGCATTAGGCCGCCTGCTGGTGGTGATTGAGCGTTACCCTGAATTGAAAGCCAATCAAAACTTCATTCGACTGCAGGACGAGCTGGCTGGGACTGAGAACCGAATCGCAGTGGCACGGCGCCGCTACAATGAATCCGTATTGGAATATAATCGCGCTATTCGGCGTTTTCCAGTATTCATCGTAGCAGGCTTAATGGGATTTGAAAAGCGGGCTTATTTTGAAACGGCTCCTGAGGCCAGACAAGCCCCCAAAGTTGATTTTAATAATTAATCCCCTGCTCGATAGGCAACATTATTTTTCATGTCAAAACTCGGGAAGAATAAATTATGAGCGCTGTCATTCTCATTGCGATCGCAGTAGTCGGTTTCGTAGTTGCATATACTTTTTATGGAAGATACATCTCAAAACGATTAGGAGTTGATCCTAAGCAAGCAACACCTGCCCACACGATGCGAGATAATGTGGACTATGTGCCCGCCAAAACGCCAGTGCTGTTGGGGCATCATTTCGCCTCCATCGCTGGGGCTGGGCCCATTGTGGGACCGATAACCGCCGCCGTCTTTGGTTGGGTGCCTGTATTTTTGTGGATCGTGCTCGGCAGCATTTTCATTGGGGCCGTGCATGATTTCACCTCCATCGTGGCATCGATTCGGCACAAGGGCCAATCCATCGGAGTCGTCATCGACCAACAAATTGGCAGGCGGGGCAAACAACTGTTTTTGATCTTTTCCTGGTCCACACTGGTATTGGTGGTAGCGGCTTTTGCCATTCTGGTCGCCAATACCTTTGTTGAGAAGCCACCAGTCGGCACAGCTTCGGTCTTTTTCATCTTGCTGGCCGTTCTTTTTGGCCTGTCCATCTACCGAATGAATGCCCCACTCGTTATTGCCACGGCGATTGGAGTTGCTTTGCTATTGTTCTGTGTCTGGATGGGATTTCAGCTTCCCATTGGGCTATCGAGCCAGACCTGGACCTGGATTTTGTTGTTTTATATTTTTGCCGCTTCCGTGCTGCCTGTCTGGCTATTGCTTCAGCCTCGGGATTATCTGAATTCATTTTTATTATACATGGTGCTCGCAGGCGCTTTTATTGGCATTCTGCTCAAGCATCCGACGATCACCATGCCTGCATTTATCGCTTTCAATGACCATGAATTGGGCTTGCTGTTTCCGATTTTATTCGTTACCGTGGCTTGCGGCGCCATCTCGGGCTTCCACTCGCTGGTGGGCTCTGGCACCACGGCCAAGCAATTGAACCGAGAGACGGATGCTAAACCCGTCGGCTATGGCGGCATGTTGATCGAAGGTGTTTTGGCAGTGATCGCCCTGATCACCGTTGCTACTATAATCGGCGGCAATTTCCGAGGGAATCCCATCAAGATCTTCGCTGAAGGGGTCGGCAGCTTCGTGGCGAGGCTGGGCATTCCCGAGCAGGTTGGGGTCACCTTTGCGGCGCTCGCCTTATCCGCCTTTGCCCTCACCTCGTTGGACACAGCAACAAGATTGGGACGATTCGCTTTTCAGGAGTTCTTTCGCTCAGACAAGCCATCTTCCTGGCAAACGGTGCTGACCAATCGCTACGTGGCCACCTTTTTCACCGTGCTGCCAGGCGGAATTCTGGCCTTTTCGGGCAGCTACAAAGCCATCTGGCCTATTTTTGGTTCGGCTAATCAAATGTTGGCCGCATTGGCGTTGTTAGCTGGCAGCGTCTGGCTGGCCAATAAAGGGCAGAAAAACGGCTTTCTGCGCTATCCTATGTATTTCATGTTCGCCGTCACGCTGACAGCACTGGTCATTTTGGTCTATCACAAAGTCGTGGCGTTGCTCCATCACTATTCTGGAATGAAAGCGCTGGATAGCTTTAATTTGGTTAGCACTTACATGCTGGCAGTGATTGGAACTTTGTTATTTGTCGTGGCGATTATTTTGGTGGGAGAGGCATATCGGAAATTGAAGAAGTAGGACAAGATGGAAAATTTTCAGGTGTATATTTAGCTCTTGAGCAAAAGAAATCACTATCTTTTCAAATTGGTTTTCTCTGATATGAGCTTTGATGCTTGTCTAAGAGGAGAACGGATATATTGAGCGAAAAATTAATTGAAATGATCGAAGCTATCAGATCTAAATTTTTATTTGACCAATTTGAATTTTCTAAACATGCCACTGATCAATCAATTCTGCGAGAAATTAGTGTTGATGAAATAAGACAGGCCATCAAAACGGGCGAAATTATTGAAGATTATCCAAACGATAAATACGGACCCAGTTGCTTAATTTTGGGTTTTACCGACAACCAGAGACCAATTCACATTATTTGCAGTTATCCAGCTCGACCTTTGATAAAAATAATTACTGTTTACGAGCCTAATCCCGCTGAATGGATAGAAAACAAAATTCGAAGGAGATGATAAAAATGGTCCCTACTTTTAGAGAAGAAAATTTGGTAGAGCAACGAGTAACTTATACTCTATTAAAGAAGGGAAAATTATATATCATCGAAAACGTGCCTGCTCGGGTTAATCCAGAGACTGGGGAGCAATTCTTTTCGCCAGACACTGTCGAACGTTTGCAGCATATTATTCTGGGTGATCGGCGCCCGATTCGATTTGTTCAAACACCAGTATTTGAGTTCTCATAATTATCTATTTTGAAAAGAATCAGTTGTTGGTTCTTTGAAGAGCATAAACGACCTTGTAAAATAATTGGTCAGTATTTGGAATAATTTGCGCTATAATAAAAGCGCTGGATAGCTTTAATTTGGTTAGCACTTACATGCTGGCAGTGATTGGAACTTTGTTATTTGTCGTGGCGATTATTTTGGTGGGAGAGGCATATCGGAAATTGAAGAAGTAGGGCTGAATATAATTTTATCTTTTAAATTTAAATGAAAAGGTGATATTATGCCAGTATTAGAATTTGAAATTGAGGATCAACTCGTTCAGCACATGGGGCTGCGACATATTAAACATTTTCTCGAGCGTCAAATTGCCTTTCTTAAGGTTTCAATTTTAGGAGAAAAAATAGCTCAGGCCATTCAGTCCTCAGGAATTGACCATGCTAAAGAGGTAGAGGAAGCTCGTCGTGAAGCATGGCAAGAATATAAAACAAAAATTCAATAGCCGCTCCATTGAAAATGCACTATATTATAGACTCAAATGTCCTTTTTAGCGCTTTTATAAGTGGTAGAGATGTCTATCGTCTCTTATTCTCGGAATATACCATTTACCTTCCCGATTACGCCTTTTTAGAAATAGAAAAATATAAAAAAAGAATTCTGTGTAAAACAAAATTAACCGAGCATGAATTTAAAGAGTTCGTTATTGCTTTGTTGCGGAATGTTATTGTGGTTCCCAGTTTATTACTTTCAAAAAGCAGTCTGCAAAAAGCTTATCAACTGTGTCAATCAATTGATGAAAAAGATACGGTTTATGTTGCCACTTCGATTGAATTTGGATTCCCTTTGATTACAGCTGATAAAAAATTATATGACGGCTTAAAGGAACGTGACTTTGATCAGGTCATTTTGTTGGACGATATCATAAAACAGCTTCGGTCGCTAAATGTTATCGAAAAAGATTGGTCTGAAAATTAGGCAGGTGAAAATATTTTATTTCATGGGAATGTGAAATGATCTCAATAAAGACCAAAATTTTATGCTCACTTTTTTTCGTATTCCTATTCTCTTGTTGTAGCGTCCAAAAAATCGCCCTCCGCTCCATGTCGGGGATTCTGGACAACAGCATGGTTGCGCTTTATGAAGAGCACGACCTGAAGCTGGCTGAGCAGGCCATTGCCTCGGACTTGAAATTGCTGGAAGGGCTGATCAAAAGCGATCCGAACAATCAAAACTTTCTGCTGCTCGCCTGTCAGGGCTTTGCCTCGTACGCCCTGGGATTTGTCGAGGACGAGGACCCTGTCCGTGCCCAATCGTTTTATTTGCGAGGCAGAGATTATGGCCTACGGATTCTCAATCGCAAGAAAGCATTCCAACGGGCGCTGGGCGCTGATCTTGATCAGTTGCATTCAGCGCTCAAACAATTCAACAAAAACGATGTACCAGCACTTTTTTGGACCGCCAACAATTGGGCCAACTGGATCAATTTGAATTTAACCGATACCGATGCGCTGGCCGATCTGCCTCGGGTGCAACGGATGATGCAACGGGTGCTGGAATTGGATGAAGCCTATTTCTTCGGCGGCGCCCATCTGTTCTTTGCGATTATTTATTCCTCCCGTCCTAAACTTCTGGGCGGCGATCTGGATAAAGGGCAATATCACTTCAACCGCTGTTTTGAATTCGCCCAGGATAAATTTTTATTGCCTTATGTTTATTACGCCCGCTATTTCGCCACCCGAAATATGGATGAAGCGCTTTTTAAAAATACCCTGAATAAGATTATCGCTACGCCCGATGATATTTTGCCCGACCAGCGCCTGCCCAATGCCATTGCCAAACGGAAGGCGACTGAGCTGCTTCAAAAGATGGACGAGTTGTTTTGATTGGAGTTTGACATGATGAAATTGATAGCTTATGCAATGATAGAGGCGTATCCGAAGTTAAAGAAGCAGGACAAGATGGCATATTGTCCTATAAGGTATCAATTATGATCTGTGACATCTGCGGCAAAGATGGTGCTCGAGTCCGCAAAATAACCAAAGCGTATGGGAAAGGAGTGAACCTGCTTTTAATTGAAAATATCCCGATAACAAGCTGTTTGCTTTGTTGTGAAAGCTATTTTGCGGCTGAAACACGCCTCTTGAAATCGAAGGAATAAAGAAACTCAGCAATACAGGGTTCAGTTGAAATAGAAGCTTTTGACTTATAATGGTTTTCATTGAGAAGGTAAGAATCATGAATCAAAAATTATATGGCAGGTATATTATCTCTGATCCTGAAATCTGTCATGGCAAACCAACTTTTCGTGGCACCAGGATACTAGTCGCTGATGTGCTTGAACAAGTAGCGGAAGGATTGGACTGGGAAGCTATTATTGAGGAGTGGCGTGGCCGAATCACTAAGGAAGCCATTGCCGAAGCAATCCATCTATCGAGACAGGCTTTTCTTGAGCATGCTGATCAATATGCCTTGGAGTTGGCCACTGCGTGAATATTTTGGACGAAAATATTATCGAAAGCCAGTGTTTATTATTACGAAGCTGGCGGATTCCATTTCGTCAGATTGGCTTTCAGGTTGGTTTTCATGGCATGAAAGATCAGCAGATCATCCCTTTGCTGCTAAGGTTACCCCGTCCCACTTTCTTTACAAGAGATGCAGATTTCTTTGATCGAAATCTTTGTCATGAAAAATATTGCCTGGTTAATTTAGCGGTACGAAAAGATGAAGCTGCCGTATTTATCCGTCGGTTACTCCGATTTGGTCAATTTAATACTGTTTCAAAACGAATGGGTGCAGTTATTCAAGTTAGTCATACTGGATTGGTGGTCTGGCGTTTTCATGTCGAATCCCCAATCCATTACTCCTGGATAGTTTGAGGCAAAATTCCAATGAGGAAATAGTTACTTTTAATCATCGCTACGCCCGATGATATTTTGCCCGACCAGCGCCTGCCCAATGCCATTGCCAAACGGAAGGCGACTGAGCTGCTTCAAAAAATGGACGAGTTGTTTTGATTGGAGTTTGACATGGTGAAATTGACAACTTTGGCTTTGCAGAAGATGGAGTCGAAGATGGAGTCCAATTTCAAAGTGGACTCCATCTTTTCCTTAACGAAAAAATTGATCGTTTTGATTATCATAACCTTTTTGGCCGCCTCTGCCAGCTTCGGTCAGAAATATCAGATCAAATTCGCCAGTCTGGCGCCCGATGGCTCCACCTGGATGAACGTGATGCGGGAATTCGATCAAGCCATTCGGGAGCAGACCAATGGCGAGCTGGGCTTCAAAATTTACCCTGGCGGCGTAGCTGGCGATGAGAAAGATGTGCTGCGAAAAATCCGTTTGGGGCAATTGCACAGCGCGGGGTTCACAGGCGTGGGACTGGGCGAGATTTTCTCCGAAGTTCGAATATTCGATTCGCCATTTTTGTTTCGTAACTATGACGAGGTCGATTTCATTCAGCAGAAATTCTTCGATAAATTCGCCCAGGGCTTTGAGAAGAACGGCTTTGTGTTGCTGGGCTGGGCCGATGTCGGATTTGTGTACGTCTTCACCAATACCCCTGTTAAAACGCTGGATGACATGAAAGCCGTCAAAATGTGGATGTGGGAGGGCGATCCTGTGGCCGAAGCGACGTTCAAATCGTTCGGCATCAATCCGATTCCGCTGTCTGTGATCGATGTGATGACCTCGCTGCAAACGGGCATGGTGAACGGCGTGTATATTTCGCCGTTGGCGATTATTGCGCTGCAGTGGTTCACCAGAGTGAAATACATGATGGAGGTGCCGCTGGCCGATGCGGCGGGTGCGGTGCTCATATCGAAAAAGAAATTCGATGAATTGCCCGCTGGCTATCAGCAGCTTCTTTTGGCCAATGCCAAAAAGTATTTCGAGAAATTGATGCAACTGAGCCGTGAGGACAACGCTCGCTCCATCGTCACGCTGAAGCAGAACGGCATCCAGATCATTCCTTCGCCGCCAGCCGATCAGCTCAAACAGTTCTACGAAAAGGGCAAGGAAGCTCGGCGCATGATGGCGGGGAAACTGTATCCGCTGGAGTTGGTGGAAGAGGTGGAGCAGGCGTTAATTGAATTTCGTAGGTTGAATAACAAGCAAAATTAAATTTGTAAGTTAAACTGGATAACAAGACTACGAATTTAAATTCCAAGTTCCAAATAACAAATTCCAAATAAATTTCAATTTTCAAAAATCAATTTCCAAACACATCAAAATCAAATCTGTTGGTCATTGGACATGGGTATTTGAGAGTTATTTGGAATCACGTCAAAGGCGGAAGCGTCCTCTGGCGCATTTGGAAACTGCAATTTGGAATTTCATCCGTTGGCTTGTTTCTATCCTTTATGTTAAATGTCAAGTGTTTTTTTGAAAATTTTTAAAAAAGTCATTATCCCATGGCTCTGACCCTGGTTTGGAGCGGTTTGATGTTACCAAAAGTCCTGGCTATATCATCAATCTTTTATTAGCAGACTTGAAGCGCGCTGCATTCCCATATT